>Ga0207647_10000083_pt1 | contig 71340 bp, 43 predicted proteins | sample KBSCornC2_FD_184295 | JGI IMG/M metagenome (GOLD analysis project Ga0207647, IMG submission 184295) | Corn rhizosphere microbial communities from Kellogg Biological Station, Michigan, USA - C2 (SPAdes) (version 2) | ecosystem: Host-associated > Plants > Roots > Rhizosphere ...
CAAGATTCTGCTCGCTTCGGGGGGGACGGCCTTGGCGGGTTTCCTCGGCGCGAACTACGGAATGCAGAGCTACGGCTATGCGGCGATAGTTATCTGCCTCTTGTCCGCCGTGATGGCGGCCTGGGTTGTCGCGCGTTTGAGGGAACACCGTACAGCTTGTATCTCATCCCCTGAAGTTGCGTAACTCAGCAAATGGCGTGGCGTGCTTAAAAAAGGAGCAGGCAGATCGGTTTCTTTTTCGATGACGTGACATGGGTATTGCGACGAAAAACTTTACTGAAAGGTTTGTGATGAAAAATTTAGTGAAAAATTTCCGACTGCTTGCCGCACTTGCTCCGTTCGTGCTGTTCTCTCCCTCGTACGCCGCCGACAAGACCGAGACCGAAGCACAGGCGCGTGCCAAATGGCCGAACCTGCAGGAAGTCGTCGTCGTGGTCAAAACGCATTACGACATCGGCTACACCCGCCCGGCGAAGGATGTGGTGCAGTACTACCGTACGGAAATGATCGATCGCGCCGTGGGGGCGATGGAAAAAAACAAGAGTGCTCCCGAAGATCAGCGTTACTCCTTCACCATGCCGGGTTGGGTGCTGCACAAAGTGCTCGACGACTGGCAGGGGCAAACTCCGGAGCGCAAGGCGAAGCTCGACGAATTCGTGAAGTCCGGTCGGTTCCGCTACCACGCGATGCCGTTCACTTTGGAAAGCGATGCCTGCGAGCCCGAGGAAATGGCGCGCGGCCTGGAATTCGCTTCGGATATCAGTCGCCGCTATGGTCTTCCGCTGCCCATCGCGGGCAAGACGAGCGACGTGCCCGGCCACGGAGGCGCCTTGGCCACGGTGCTGGCGGATGCCGGCATCAAATTCATGCACATCGGCGTCAATTATCCGTCCGCATACGCCACCACGCCGGGTTTGTTCTGGTGGGAAGGCCCGGACGGTTCGCGTGTACTCACGCTCTATACGAGCACCTACGGTTCGGCGACGGGCTTCAACTGGCCGGATAATGCGGGCGGCGGCGAGCCCTTCGTCGGCAAGCATTTCCTGCCGCCGGAGAACTGGCCGTACAAAATATGGCCGGCGATTCTCGTGACGATGGATAACTCCGGGCCACCCACCGCTGAGGCCGTCGCCAAGTATTTCGATGAGGCGAAGAAGCTCCTCCCCGCGAACGTGAAGATCCGCATGGGGACGATGGACGATTTCGCCAAGGAGTTCCTCGCCGATCCGCCGGCCAATCTGCCGGTGGTCAAAGGCGAGATGCCGGATACGTGGATTCACGGTCTGATGAGCGATCCGCGTGGCTCCAGCACCTCGCGCTCCGTGCACGCCGAATTGCCCGGCGCAGAGCTGTTGCGCACCGAACTCCGCGAGCGCGGTGTGTCGCTCGATTCGGCGAAGAAAGAGATCGCCAGCGCCTACGAGAACATCCTCCTCTACGGTGAGCACACTTGGGGCGTCGCTCCCGCGGTGAACTCGTACGGCGATGCTTTCAAGAAAGCGGATCCGAAGCTCATCGCCTACCTCGAAAACTCGTGGGAGGACAAGAGCAACTACATCCGCGAAGCGGACCGGATCACGAAAAAACTCAGCGAGGAAAACCTCAAGGCGATCGCCGGCAATGTGCCGGCCAAGACCGGCGACGTCGTCGTTTACAACTCGCTGCCGTGGCCGCGCTCGGAGACGGTCGAGGTCGGCGGCAAACGCATCTTCGTCAAAGATGTTCCGCCGAGCGGCTACAAGGTCGTGAGCGCCGCGGAAGCCGCGAAGCCAGCGGATGTTCTCGAATCACCCTTCTACAAGGTCGTCCTCGATCCCGCGAACGGCTCCATCTCATCGCTCGTGGACAAGCGCACGGGTCGCGAATGGGTCGACAAGGAGGCGAAGTGGAAGCTGGGTCAATACTTGAACGAGCGCTTCAGCTTCGAGCAGACGCGCGACTATACGGTCAAGTATCAGAGTCTGCGCATCAACCCCGGGGCGGCTCATCCCGGCATGCACAAGCCCGGCATGCCGTCGGAGAAGCAGGTGCCTTATCGCGCTGCCACCGCCGCCAATGGCGTGGTCACCCTCGATGCGAACTCCGCCACGATCGCCTCCCCCGCGCGACCGGCAGACCATCTGCCCGCCACCGAGCTCAAGCTGACGCTGGATCAAACGCGTCCCATCATCGAGCTGGAACTTACCATCAAGGACAAGGCGCGCGACAATTGGCCCGAGGCCGACTGGTTCAGCTTCCCCTTCAAGATCGCCTCTCCGAGTTTTCATGTGTATCGCCAGCTCGGTGTCATCGACCCGGCGCAAGACATCCTGCCCGGAGCTAACCGTGACCTCTTCTCCGTGGGTCCGGGGGTAAGCATTACCGATGCCGATGGCGCGGGCGTCTCGGTCATGCCGATCGATCATCCGCTGGTTTCGCTCGATCGTCCGGGCCTGTGGAAATTCTCCAAGAACGCCGCGGAGTTCACGCCGAAAGCTCCGGTCGTGTTCGTCAATCTGTTCAACAACCAGTGGAATACGAACTTCCGCTATTGGTACACCGGCAACTGGTCATCGCGCGTGCGCCTGACGACGTTCGATGCGAAAACGCCCGCAGCGGAAACGATCGCCATTCCCGCGCTGGAGGCACGCCGACCGCTGAGCGCCATCGTTGTCGGGCAGGCCTCGATTGCCGCGACCAAGCTCCCTGCGCAGATGAAGGGTATCGAGGTCTCGCGCAAAGGCGTGGTCGTCACCGCCTTCGGCGAGGACCCCGACGATCACAAGGGCACGCTCCTGCGCGTGTGGGAAATGGCAGGCACGTCCGGTCCGCTCACGCTCGCGCTTCCGGCTGGGATCAACGCGACCAAGGCGCTGCCTGTGGACCTGCGCGGAGAGAAGCTGGGAGCGCCGCTCGATATTCATGACGGCAAGATCGCCTTCACCCTCGGAAAATACGCGCCGGCGTCATTCCTGTTGCAATGAGGGTGAACGCTTGGTGCCGTGGTGGTGTAGCTCTGCTGAGTCGAACTCGGCGTCGCATCGTCTCATGTGCAGGCGGTGTGATAGCCGCATTCGCCTTGCTCGCATCGCCGCTCGCATGCGCGCACGGCACTGGCACCACGGGCGGTGAGCTGAAGGCCGACAAGGACGGCACCAGCGTCAGCCTCACGTTGAGCGTGCAAGGCTTGTCTTCCGCCGGAATCGTCATGCCGGAGATGTATGAGCTGCCGGATTTTTTCGACGCGCAAGACAAGCCGCTGCCGCAACTCGTCGAGAACACGCGGCAGCTTTTGATTTTCCGCGTCGGAGAAACCGTGATTGCTCCGATCATCGAGCCAGGTGCTGCGGATCCTGAAGCCCCGCAACGAATGGCGCACTTTGAGTGGAAGCTGCCATCGGGCAGCCGATCGTTCAGCATCGAGCGCAGCAAGCCTGATCGCGACGGAATAGCCGACTGGCTTTTCACGCAGGTGAAGGAAGACAGAACTGCGGGAGATCCGCACTACGTGCAGGTGATGTACGGCGAGCGTGCGACTTTTGCCCTCGCCGGCGCCGCCGACTCCGCGGCGGAAGAAGTGGTGGAAACGCGGAAGCTGGGGATCGGCCAGCTGCTCTGGCTCGGCTTTCGCCACATCGTGCCGGAAGGCGTCGACCACATGCTCTTCATCCTGGCCTTGTTCCTGCCGTTGCCGCGACTCGGGCCGATCGCCGGGCAAGCTACCGCGTTCACGATTGCACACTCGGTAACGCTCGGGCTGGCGATGGCGGGCCTGGTGCTCCTGCCATCCAAGGCTGTTGAAGCGGTAATCGCCCTGAGCATCATCGTGTTGGCGCTGGGCAACCTGCGCACCAGGAAAGTGAGCGCGAGCCGATGGATCATGGTATTCATTTTCGGCCTGGTGCACGGCCTTGGATTCGCAGGGTCCTTCGCGCAACTGAAGGCAAGCCCCGGCGACCTCGGGCGCACCCTGCTGTTCCTCAATCTCGGCATCGAGCTGGCTCAGCTCACCGTGTTGGCATCGCTCACGGCGCTCGTCTATTTCATCCGCAAAAAAGAATGGTATCGACCGCGTGTGGTCGTCCCGGCGAGCCTCGTCGTTGCGGCGTATTCGGCATGGCTCGTGGCGCAGCGGATTGCAGGATGAACCAACTATCTCCAATCGACGGAGGAGACTGGAAGTATCGCTTCAGTCTCCAGACAAATTTGACTAAGACGGTGTAGACCATGAACCGAAGAACCACCTTGATCCTTGCTGCCGTCGCTTCGCTCGGCGGACTGCTTTACGGATACGATCTGGGCATCATCAGCGCCGCGTTGCTGTATCTCGGCAAGTGCATGCGCTTGACCGAGGAGCAGACCGGCTGGCTCGCCTCGGCGGTGATGCTCGGGGCCCTCGCGTCTTCCTTGATCGGCGGAGGTCTTGCCGATTTCATCGGACGCAAGAAAGCGATGATCGCTTCCGGTTTCGTCTTTGTTGTCAGCGTCGCGATGATCGTGTTCTCGGACAGTTTCCCGATGCTCTTTGCGGGACGCGCGATGCAAGGCCTCTCGGCAGGTATGATCGCTGTCGTCGTGCCGGTGTACATGACCGAGTGCGCTCCGCCGAAGATTCGTGGCGTCACCTCCACCATGTTCCAGTTGTGCATCACGATCGGCATTTTCGTCGCGATGGTCACGGGCTGGTGGTATACCGCCGGCGTGGACGCCGGAGTGAAAGCGGCTGTCGGCGACGCCGCGAAAGTCCTCGCCGTGCAGGATCACGCCTGGCGCATGATGTTCGCCTCCTCCGCGTATCCCGCGCTGGTGTTCATCGTCATCGCCTTCCTCGTCAGCGAGTCGCCGCGCTGGCTCTTCAAGCACGGCAAGAAGGACGTTGCGATGCGCGTCTTGCGCGCTTCGCGCGACCCTGCGCAGGCGGAACTCGAAGTACGCGAGATGGAGGAGCTCGGCGTCGGCTCCCAAGCCCGTTCCAAGACTAGCGGTGACTCGCTGTTGCAGAGGCGCTACCTGCTTCCTCTCGTCCTCGCCATCACTCTGCTCGGCATCAACCAGGCCACCGGCATCTGCGCCGTCCTCACCTTTCCCGCCGTCATGCTCAGCCAGGCCGGCATGACCGCCGCCGGCGCTGCGCAGGCCGGCGTGTGGATGGCGCTCGTGAATGTCGTCTTCACCATTCCCGGTGTGTTGCTCGTCGATCGCCTCGGTCGCAAGTGGCTGCTCAAGATCGGTACCGGCATCATCCTGCTTGCGCTTGGCGTCGGCATCTGGACCTACCACAAGACCGAAGCTGGACTCGTTGACGTGACCACCGCGCTTTCCGCGCAGGTGCACGACAACACGCTCACCGTCCCTGTGAAGGACATCGCGCCCAACGATGCCGCGGTGACCCAGGTCAGCGTGCGCTATGCGCTCGGCGGCAAGGAACAACCGCTGCTTCATCTGCGCAGCGACGCGGAAAATCCCGTGCTCGAAATCGAAGCCGGTGCGCAGGGCGCCAAGCTCGAGATCCTGCGCGCGAAGTTCAGCGCCGCGCCATCGCAGACGGACGGCCGCATCATCTTCGTCTGCCTGCTGCTCTACCTCGTCGGCTTCTGCTTCGGCCCCGGCGTGTGCCTGTGGCTCATGTCCGCCGAACTCTTGCCAACGCGCGTGCGCTCGATGGGCATGGGCCTCGGCGTGCTCGGCAACGCCGGTGTGACCGTCGCCACCACGTCGCTGTTCCTGCCCATCGTGGGCAATTTCGGCTACGCCGCGATGTGGGCCTGTTGGTTCGTCTGCACCGCGGTTTATTTCGCCTTCGCCGCGTTCGTCTTGCCCGAAACCAAGGGAAAGACGCTTGAGGAGATCGAGGCGCATTTCGCCAAGGATCGCCATGCCGGCGAAGCGTCCGCGATCAAGGCCGCGGCGTAATTTTTTTCAATGCCAAAGACAACCACGATCAACGATGAAACTCGGATTTGGACTCTACCGTTACATGCTCGATGAGGGCACCACGGCTTTGCGCTCGGCGTGGAAAGTTTCCGATATGAAAATCAGATTATTTGGCCGCCGTATTTGAGAGAGTTTTGAACATGAGCCACTTACCGCAGAATCATCATGCTCTCCGTCATCTTGCATTCGCAGCGCTAGTCGCGCTGTTGTCATGTGCCAACGGCGCGGACATCACGAATAGTCCGACAGCTCCCGCCGGCGCAGTCCCTGCGAACGATGCGTCCTTTCCCTTGGATTTCACCTGCGAGCCGCAGCCTTTCTATCGCCATCGCAAGGATGGCAAACCGGGTCGCGAACTCAAGGTGGATCTTGTCGGGGGCCGACTCCATGGCGAGGCCACGGCAGAAGTCGTCGTCAGCGGTGGTCCCGCGGAAACCATACCGCTGGAAGCCGTGCCCGGCGGCTTCGGCGACTTCCGCCTGCTGCTGCCACCCGGCGTTGGCGTGGACAAGGAAGCCCAAGTTTCCATCACGCTCTGGCGCGGTAAAAACTCGCTGGCGAAACAAGTCATCGTTCCACCCAAGCGTCAGTGGACGGTGTACATCTATCCGCATTCGCATGTGGACGTGGGCTATACGAATACCCACGAAAACGTGGAATTCATCCACAAGCAAAACTTGCTCAAGGGCATCGAGCTCGCGAGAAAAACCGCGGATTGGCCCGAAGGCTCGCGTTTTGTCTGGAACCCGGAAGTCACATGGCCAATCGAACGCTACTTAGCCACGGCCACGCCCGCCGAGCGCGAAGTCGTCTTCGACGCCATCCGCAAAGGCTGGATCGGTGTGGATGCGGGCTACATCAACGACAACACCTCCGTCGCCAGCGACGAGGAAATGTTCCACTACATCGGCTACAAGGCGAAACTGGAGAAGGCCACTGGCGTCAGGGTCGACAGCCTGATGCAGACAGACGTGCCCGGCATGTCCTGGGGCGTGGTGCCTGCAGCGGCAGAAAGCGGCATCCGCTACATCATGGCCTTTCACAATGGTGGCGACCGCACCGGCAACACGAATGACCTCAACTACCGCCCCTTCTGGTGGGAGAGTCCGGATCGCAAGTCGCGGGTACTGTTCTTTCAGCAGGGCAGCTACGTCCCTGGAGCCGCCATCAAAGGCATGAGTTACGCCGTGGCGATGATGGGCCAGACGAATCGAGAAACGCTCAAGAAGCAACTCGATTCGGTGAAAACAAAACAACCCCGAGCGAACTTCGCCGACAAGTATTTCCTGCCGACCATGCAGTTGCTGGAAACCGGCTCAGCCGCCCCCTTCGACCTCGCTCCTCTTGCCAGCGGATTCCTGGCTTACCTCAAGCACATGGAGAACACCTCGTTCTATCCCTACGACATCCTGGTGATGTCGTGGGCCATGGCGGACAACACCCCAGTGGACCAGGATCTGCCTGAAGCGGTGCGCAGTTGGAACGAGGAGTACGCGTATCCCCACCTCGTCATTGCCGGCACACACACGATCATGTCCGCCTTCGAGAAAAAGTATGGTGACAAGCTGCCCGTGCTGCGCGGCGACTTCACCGAGTACTGGACGGACGGCCTGGGCACGGCTGCCAAGCAGACCGGTATGAATCGCCATGCCAAGGAACGTCTCGTCCAGGCCGATACGCTCTGGGCCATGCTCAATCCGGGTGTGCCCGCGCCACGCGCGGATTTCGATGAAGCATGGCGCAATGTCGTGCTCGCCTCCGAACACACCTGGGCGTACAGCAGCCCCGATCAACAGCCGATGCAGGACTTGATCCTCAAGGCGAAGTTCGGTCGCTTCGATCAGGCCGACAAACGCAGCAGGGAGCTGGAATCTCGCGCCTTGGCCCCGCTGACAGGCAAAGAGGGTCCGCTCATCGCCGTGTTCAACACGCTCTCGTGGGAACGCTCCGAGCTTGTCACCCTCAGCGTAGAACAATCCCGCGCCGGCAACTTCGTGCGCGATGAAACAGGCGCTGCAGTCCCATCGCAGCGCCTCTCCACGGGCGAGCTCGTCTTCATGGCCAGCAACGTGCCTGCCTTCGGCGCCAGGAACTATGTTTTGGGCAATCAGGCAAACGAGTTCAAGTACCCCGCCGCCAGTGCGCAAGACCTCACCCTCGACAACGGCATCGTCCGCGTCACCCTCGATCCCGCTACGGGCAATGTCGCCTCGCTCGTCATGGGAGGTCGCGACTTTGTGGACACGAAGGCTGGCGGCGCGCTCAATTCCTACCACTACCTGCGCGGCGCGGAAGACGGCGCCAAAGCGTTGGGTCCCACGGAAGTCAAAATCAGCGTGAAAGAAAAAGGCCCGCTCGTCGCCTCCCTTCTCGTCGAATCGAAGGCGGAAGGCAGCAATCGACTGGTGCGGGAGGTGCGCATCGCGGCGGGTTCTGCGGAAGTGGCTTTCGATAACCTCATCGACAAAATCGCAACCACCGAGAAGGAAGGCGTGCATTTCGGCTACGCCTTCAATCTGCCCGGTGCACGAACCCGCGCGGACATCCCCTGGGGCGTGATGGAAGTGGAGAAAGATCAGCTCAAGGCCGGCAACCGCAACTGGATCGCCTTCCAACGCTGGCTCGACATGTCGAACGCCGATGCCGGAATCACCTGGGCTTCGCTCGATGCTCCCGTCTTTGAGTACGGCAAAATCAGCGCGAACATCCTTGGTGGCGCGCTTTACTCGCCGCAATGGATCAAGGAACTCACGCCCTCATCCACGATTTACTCCTGGGCGCTCAACAATCATTGGCATACGAATTTTCCGCTTTCGCAAAGTGGTTTGCTGCCGTTCCGCTACCGCATCCTTCCGCATGCGAGCGGCTATGACGCCGCCGCGGCGAATCGCTTCGGAACCGCCCAAGCTCAGCCGTTGGTTGCCACCCAGGTGAAGGCAAAGACCGATATCGCCACGCGGGCGACTATCGACAATCCGCGCGTCGTCATTACCGTCTTACGTGCGGAAGCAGGCGGCAAGCTGCAGCTTCGTCTGCGCTCATTATCGGATCGTCCGGAAAAGGCCAATGTCACTTTCTCCGATGGCCGTACCAAGGGAGCCAACCTCGGACCGCTCGGCATGGAAACGCTCGATGCGGAGGATTGAAAAGCGCACTAATTCCGCTTCGACTCGTGATTGAGCCCTTCAGCAGCTTGCCCTCTTGCAAAGTCTACGCCCCCGACTAATTCATCATGCTCCACAACCTTTCGACCATCCTCCCCGCCATCGCACACGTTGCCGCGTCCTGCATGCTCGCCGCGGCTCCCTGTGCGCTCGCCTCCGAGTTCCATGTCGCTGTCTCCGGCAACGACTCGGCCGACGGTTCCGCAGCGCACCCGCTGAAGACCATCTCCGCCGCCGCACAAAAGGCGATGCCCGGTGATACCGTCACTGTCCACGCCGGAACTTACCGCGAGTGGGTCAAGCCGCCGCGCGGCGGCAATTCGGAGCAGAACCGCATCACCTACGCGGCCGCGAAGGGAGAGGCTGTCGTCATCACCGGCTCGGAGGCGCCGACGGGCTGGAAAAAAATCTCCGAGGGAGTCTGGGAGCTCACGCTGCCGAACACGTTCTTCAAGGAGGCAAATCCCTTCGACGAACAGATCTACGGCAGTTGGTACTTAAGCTATGGCAAGCCCGTGCTTACGGGCAACGTCTTTCTCGACGGCAAGCCGCTTCCCGAGGCCTTCGACGCTGGCACGCCGTTCCGGCCCGGCGCGCAGGCGGTCTGGTATGCCAAGGCCGACGGCAACGGCGGCCCGGTGCTCATGAACTTCGAATGGGTGCGCCCGGTCGGAGGCAAGGCGATGAACTCCACGCAGGCTGCCGTGGAGAAGGGCGATCAGGCCATTTACAAGAGTGCGACCGAGTTTCCCTACGGCTATCTGAAGGATGGCGCCGTCATGCATTTCGACGGACTCGATTTCGGCGCGGGCACGAACACCGTCGAGTTTCAGGCCGCCACGCTGGCTAAGGGCGGCACGGTCGAGTTTCGCCTCGGCGCGACGGACGGCGAACTCCTCGGCGCAGCCGAAGTGACAAACACCGGCGACTGGGAAAAGTACGCCGTCTTCAAGGTGAAGCTCGCGCGCAAACTCTCGGGCAAGCAGAACATCCGCATCGTCCTCAAGGCTCCAGCACTGAAAGTCGACGGCGTCACCGTCATCACTGCGAAGTTCCCCACGGAAATCGACCCGAACTCCGGCCGCGTCGAGATCGCTGCGCGCCCCGCGGTATTTTTCCCCGCGACGACCGGCAAGGACTACATCACCGTGCGCGGCTTCGTCCTTGAGAACGCCGCGACGAACTGGGCGTCGCCCTCGGCCTTCCAGCCCGGCCTCATCGGCCCGCGCTGGTCGAAAGGCTGGATCATCGAGGACAACGAGATCCGCAACTCGCGCTGCTCCTGCGTCTCCCTCGGACGCCCCACTTTTGGTCACACACACCATTATCAGACGCTGCAGGTGAAGGTGTATCCGGAAGCCGGCGGCGGCCAGACCGAGAAGCAGCTCGTCGATTACTTCAAGAACGCCTCCTGGACGAAGAACGAGGCGGGCTTCCACCTCGTGCGCAACAACCGTATACACGACTGCGGCCAGGCCGGCATCGTCGGCACTAGCGGCAGCGCCTTCAGCGTCATCGAGGGCAATGACATCGCCGACATCCACCGCGGCCAGCCCTTCACCGGCGCGGAGACCGCCGGCATCAAGCTGCACTTCGCCATCGACACCGTCATCCGCGACAACCGCATCCACCGCACCAACCGCGGCATCTGGCTCGACTGGGGTCCGCAGAACGCGCAGGTCGTCGGCAATCTCCTCTACGACAACGGCGGCTCTGGTTATGCCGAGTCGGACGTCTTCGTCGAGGTCGCCCACGGCCCGGCCCTGTTCGCGAACAACATCTTCCTGTCCTCGCAGTCGCTGGTAGTCGCATCGGACGGCCTCGCGATGGCGCACAACCTCGTGGTGGGCAGTTTTTCCGGCCAAGGCGACAAGCGGCACACCTACGTGTACCGGCCGCACGACACGGTGTCCGTCGGCAAGCTCGCCGTCGCGGGCGGCGACTGGCGTTGGTACAACAATATCCTCGCTTCGGGCATCGACCCGGACTGGCGCGGCGGATTGCCTGTCACCACTTCCGGCAATATCTTCATGGGCAAAGGCCTGGCCACGACGCCCAAAGCCGACGACTCCGCGCTCGATCTGCCCGATACGACCGCCCCGAAGCTCGTCCACAAGGACGACGGCGACTACCTCGTCTTCGACACGGACGAATCCTGGCGCGCCGCGCGCAGCCGCAAGCTTGTCACCACGCAACTCCTCGGCAAGGCCGTCGCCCCGAAACAGGCCTTCGAGAACGCGGACGGTTCCGCGCTGCGCATCGACACCGATTACTTCGGCAAAAAGCGCGACGCTTCGAATCCCTTCCCCGGACCTTTCGAAGTGCCGGTGAGCGGCGAGGTGAGGGTCTGGCCGAAGCAATGATGCTCGCCGACGTAGTGCCGGTCGCGCCGGAAGAACAGTTTCGAAGAGCAAGCGAACGTGAATTGCACATTTGCTCGCATCCACGCAATGGGCGGCTCCTGCACAGGAGACGACGCTTTCGCCATGGGTGAACAGAGTAAGAGCCGGGCGATAACGGGAATCAGCAGCAGCCGGATACGTCGCGCGTTGAGCGCCGCTACGCTAGTCGCCCTTGGGCCTGTGTTGTTCGGGGTATCGGCAAGAAGTGCGCTGGCCGATGTTCGACTACCCGCTCTCGTTGCGGACCACATGGTTTTGCAGCGTGATTCGCGATTTGCCGTCTGGGGATGGGCGGACCCCGGCGAAAAGCTGCTGATTGCTTTCCACGGCGAGAAAGTTACCGCGCAGACCGATCAGAACGGCCGCTGGTCGGCGACACTGGGACCGTTCTCCGCCGGCGGGCCGTACGACATGGTCATTGCCGGCAAGAACCGCCTCGTGCTGCGCGACGTCCTGCTCGGCGATGTGTGGATCGCCTCGGGTCAATCGAACATGGAGTTCACGCTCGGACCGCAGGCAGGGGACGACATATTTGTTGGGGTGGTCGATTCGGAATTCGAAATTGCCGACGCCCACTACCCGCAACTGCGCCTGTTCAAAGTGCATCATAAAGTGGGCTTCAACACCGCTGACGATGTGCAAGCCGACGCGTGGACCGCTTCGACGCCCGAGAGCGTAGCGAACTTCTCCGCAGTCGCCTATTTGTTCGGACGTGAAATCCACAAGCGCTATCACGTACCCGTCGGTCTCATCGAAACAAGCTGGGGTGGCACCATAGCGGAAGCCTGGGTGAGCGAAGCAGGGCTCAAGTCCTTTGCGGAATTTCGTAGCGCTATCGATGATGTCAAGAAGACCGACGAGAAAGCGGTCATCGCCGAGCACGATCGCTATCAGCGGGACAAGGCGGCGTGGGACAAGCTGCACGGGACAGAGGATCGCGGGGAGAGTGCTGGGCGGCCGATATGGGCCGACCCCGCGCTGGATGCGTCCTCCTGGGCCACGGTCGCAGAGCCGCAATCCAAACCCATCGAGGCTCTCAAAGGCTTCGATGGCGCGGTGTGGTTTCGTCGTCAGATCAGTATTCCGAAGGAGCAGGCTGGAAGGCCCGCCCAGCTGCACTTGGCCAGCGCCTTTCAGACCGACGTCACCTATTTCAACGGTGTGAAAATCGGTCAGACAAAGGGATGGTATAAACCCCGAGACTACACGGTGCCCACCAGCGCGATCAGACCTGGCCCGAATGTCATTGCCGTTCGCATGACCGGCGGCAATGGATTCGATAGCGGCAATCCAGACAAATTCAATCTTGAGATCGGCGGCGAGCGGGTTACGCTGGCGGGAACATGGTCGTACCAGCCTGGAGCCGATTTGCAAGACCATCCTATCGAGTTGCCATTGTCGAAGCTTCTCGATGATCCGAACAAGGCGACGGTGCTTTTCGACGGCATGATTCATCCATTGATACCTTTCCGGATCAAGGGAGCCATCTGGTATCAGGGAGAGTCCAACGCGATCGACAATCGAGCGGCGCAATATCGAACGCTCTTCCCGGCGCTCATCGAGGATTGGCGTGCGCACTGGGGCTACGAGTTTCCGTTTCTCTTTGTGCAGCTCGCCAACTTCGGACACAACCAGACCGACCCTGCCGAATACTCCTGGGCGGATCTGCGCGAAGCGCAAAGCATGGCTTTGGCGGTGCCTCAGACCGGCATGGCAACCGCGATAGATGTTGGCGACGAAAATGATATTCATCCACGGAACAAACAGGACGTCGCCCATCGACTGGTTCTCGCGGCCGCGAACGTCGCCTACGGCGAGCACGTCGTGGCCTCCGGCCCCACCTATCAATCCATGCAGGTCGAGGGAAACCGCATCCGGATCAAGTTCTCCAATCTGGGATCGGGTCTCCTGCTCAAAGACAAACATGGCCATGCGCGTGGATTTCAGATTGCCGGCGCCGGCGGCAAATTCCTCTGGGCTCGGGCCGAGCAGGACGGCCGCGACATTACCGTGTCCAGCGATGCCGTTCGACAACCCGTTGCCGTGCGCTACGCCTGGAGCAACAGCCCCGACGGGAATGTGTTCAATCAGGAGGGGTTGCCCGCGGTCCCTTTCAGGACAGACAGCCCTGAACCTGTGAGCGCGCATAAACAAGTCGACCGCATGAGTCAGTCAAAAGATGACGCGTCAATGCAATAGCACGGTCATTGGTCCCGACAGCCTGCTGTCAATCTGAGAGCCGCAGAAGGCGTGAGTGGCGTCTTCCACAAGGGCGATCAGCCTTCATTCCTGCTCGCTCTTCGCAGTGGCTGGGCACTGCGGGCCGATCGTCGTGGCGACGGAGAAATCGTCCTCGATCGGGACTGATCGATGCTGGCGTAGGCCGTTGTCGATCTTGTGTCCGCAGACGCAAGGTAGGGTGGGAAGCGTCGCGGTTCGTTACGGTAATAGAAAGCCGTGCGGATCGCCGACCATGTGCCGAGGCCCCTATCAACTCCCTATCCCGCGTTTTCGCAACGACGGCCCAGGCGTGTTTCTGACGACAATTTGAAGCATCAGACATGACAGCAAATGCAGTGGGAGGAGACGTAACTGAGCGATCCGCGTGGTCCATTGCGGCTCTCCAGACGGAGCAATCTATTGCGGAAAGCGCGATTGGTCTGAGCAAAACCGCCTATCAACTCGTCTTGGACGGGCTGTTCAGCCGTCGCATCGCGACCGGGACGCTGATGTCGCAAAGTGAGCTTGTCGAGCTTTTGGGTGTGCCCATGCAGCCCCTGCGGGCCGCATTGCGCGTCATCGAGATCGAAGGGCTGGTCGAGATTCATCCCCGGGTCGGCATCAGCTTCGTCAGAGCGGACATGGAACTGATTCGCAGCACCTATCAGTTTCGCCAGATCATCGAAGGCGACGCGGTCCGCCACTACGCCGAAAGGGCGTCGACTGATGAGATCGAGGCACTCCTGGCCGATCACGAGGAGTTCATCGAGGAATTGACGAGAGGCGGTCCGGTCTCACTAGCCAAGCTTCACAGGCTCGAACGTCGCATGCACGGTGGTCTGATTGCACGTTTGGCCAACCCACTCATTGAATCGACGGCGAAGTCCCTGCGGAACTATACGGCGTTGATTCTCATGGATCGCCGCGAAACCCTGCCACTGGTCAACCAAACGCTCAGGGAGCACGTAAGGATACTGGCGGCCTGCCGAGAACGAAACGTCGAATTGGCGGCATCCGAAATGATGGCGCATTTGAATTCGGATATGCACCGCGCGATGGGCCTCTCAGCAACCACGAATTCGGCGCCAGCATTGCTTCACGCTGGACCTCATCGTGGTCTCGTTGAGCTTGATTGAAGTGCCTTCTTTTGAGTCGTGCAGAAATGGAGTTTGAAGCAAGACGGAGAGTTCATGTGACGCTGCGTTGGTTTGCCGTGACGTGCGGGCTATCGAGAATGCTTTACGGACGATCAACAGATGCACCGCTCCAATGCAACGAGGTTGTCAACAAAAATCAACGAGAGGGAGGGCTAAATTGTGATATCAAAATTGATGAAAAACGGCACGGTGGTCGCATTCGCGGTGCTAACAGTTCTGTTAGGGCTTCAAACGGGTTTTCCGCCGTCAAAAGCGTATGCCCAGACGAACCCGACAGCGTTCTATGTCGCCGCAAACGGCAATGACCAAACCGGCGACGGATCTCAAGCGAATCCATTCGCCACTCTGGCACGCGCTCAAACTGCGGTCAGGGCGATAAACGGCAACATGGGCAATGACATCTACGTCTACATTGCCGCCGGCACCTACTATTTGAACAATGGCATCACGTTCACGGAGCAGGACTCCGGGACCAACGGCTACAACGTCATTTACAAGAATTTGAACGCCATTGACAGCGCCACGTTTGTTGGTGGCGTCAAGGTAACTTCATCGTGGTCGTTGGTCACTCAGAATCAGGCCGGTAGCACCTGGGTCGACAATGATCTTCCCGCTACCGCCGTGGGATCAGTATATAAAACAAATATCGGCGCAGGGCTGGACAAGAACGTTCCCGGCATCCTGAGTGCCAATACCAACAACGGCGTCGACGTGAATCACGTCGGCATCAATACGCTGTATGTCAATGACGAGCGCGCCGTGTTGGCCCGTTATGCCAATAAAGTTGTCATACCGACCATGCCGTCGGCGAATTCAAATTATCTCTATTATTACGCTCCATTGAGCAACAATACACAATTGACGAACAGTGGTGGTCACCTTCCGGCCAATATCCAACAGGGGCTGACGGATGCGCAAAATCATGGCGATTTGACTGCCTCTATTTTCGTGTGGGATGGCGGCGCCATTAATTGGGTGACGGACACAATTCCAATTGGCTCGATCGATACATCCGGCGCAAATGATGTACTGCACTTTTTGCATGATGCCAATAATCCGCAGCTGTATGTGCCGATGTATGAGCTCAGTGCCCAGGGTTCGGCCGGGCTATATTTCATCCAGGGCAACATCAGTATGCTGGATCAGCCGGGAGAATTTTTCTACGACAACAGTACCGGCGATTTGTACTACTACCCGCTCGCCGGCTCCGGCCCCATACAAAACCAGAATATCGTCTATCCGACAACGGAGACCTTGATCAATATTCAAGGGTCATCCCGGACCAGTCCAGCTCACAACATCGTCTTCGACGGACTGAAGTTTGAAGATACGAGCTTCCCGGACTATTACACCTACGGCTGGAACTATGCTGGTTCTGGGTACGGCCTTGGATGGTATCCGTTGCAGGCTTTGGGTAGCACTCAACCGTCCTATTCCGAAACTTCAGAACGCGTTGATTACGAAGTCGGATTGTTCCGGTTGAGCAACACAAACCACATCACGATTACCAACTCGCATCTCAAGAATTCAGGCATGTTCGGCGTGGACATGTATCTCGCGAACGATCATGACGTGGTATCCAACAGCCTGATCGAAGACACGGGGCATGGCGGCGTCCACCTCGAAGGCGGCTACCCGGGCACGGGTGGAACGAACGTGTCCGGCGGGTACACCGGCTCAGACCCGGATATGGATGGCAAGGCTGCCCCCATCAGCTATAACAATACGAACACGGTGACCAACAGCGTCATCCATGATATCGGCCAACTCGTCGGTCAAACCGCGGGCATTGAGTTGTTCAACTCGGGAAACAACACGTTTTCGCATCTGGATATCTACGATTCACCGAGAAGAGCCATTTGGGTGCAGGCCGGATACAACCGGAATCCGAGCACGCTGGGGCCGATTGGCGCGCCCAGCGGCTCATCGTCGGGAATCGTCGGGACCGCCGATGACGCGAATTACAATCCGCTGACGGATATGTACGCGTACAACAATCACTTCGAGTACATCTACTATTTCAATTGCGAGCAGGCGTCCGGCGACGATGGTGCATTTTTCAGCGATTGGCTGTATGGGTTCAGCGGTACGGACACGACAAATTACCGACCGAACTACATCAATCAGTTGATTGTCGACAAGATCGGAGTCTGGCCCGGCACCACGGAATGGGTGTCACCCAACAACATCAATCTGGACATGGGTGACAAGGGATATGTCATGTCGAATGTCAAATCCGTCAATCCTCAGCATTACAACATGCGGTTCGACAATGGCCCTTACTACACCATCACCAACACGAATTTTCTTTACAGTGGCGGCTATGCGGGTCAGGGCATGTACGGCACATTTGACGACTCGCAGATGCAATACAGTCAGATTGGTGTTAGCTCCACCTACCCGAGTGCTTTTTCTTTTGCTGTCCCCGTCACCGCCGTAACCCGACCGACCGATATCTATTTCAGCGACGAATTCAATTGGATAGACCCGACGAAGTGGTCATACAGCGGCCCGGTCCCGGTACTGTCCAGCCTGTTTATGTCCGAAGGCGGCATGGCGGGGAATACCTCGTCCCTGGATTTGAACGACAGTGGCTCGAGCAAGACCGTGCTGTCCCGACAATTCGCCAGCAATTTGAACAAGATCGTCAGCGTCAAGGTCTTTGATCGTCAGAACGCGAGCTACTGCGATTACAGCGGACAAGGATACGCCTACCAGTTTACCGGCAAGACCTTTGCCCGCGCCGATGACGGCACCACGGCACACCAGTTGGGGCTGGGAATTGACCCTGCGGTAAACGCCGGCTACTACATGGTGAATGTCGGCGGAACGGAGACGGCGACTTCGGTGCCGCGCGTCTACGGCTGGCACACACTGGTGTTCGACTACAGCACGCCGGGTACGGCGAAGCTGTCCATCGACGGAACGGTCGTCAATACTCTTACCGGATCGCAATACAACAGCTTCAACTACGTTTCGCTCGGCTCCGCCGATGGAACCGGCGAAAATTACTTCGACCAGTTCTACATTTACGGTGGCGTTGACGCGAGTCCCAACGTCGCTCCCGCGCTTCCGATATCCGGAAATATTGCACCCGGAGCCACGGTGACGGCGTCTAGCGCCAACAGCGCCTATCCCGCGTCTAATGTCGTAGACGGCAATCCCGGCACAGAATGGGCGTCGAACGAGACCAATCCCGGAATCCAGCTCAACTGGAGCGTGCCGCAGCTAGTAAACAAGATCACCCTGTTTGGTCGGGCGAATTCGTCGAGTTCGGCGCCAGGCGGAACACTGACGTTCAGCGATGGCAGCTCTTTCAGCATCTCCGGGATCCCGAGCAACGGTGCTCCGTTTACCATTGCCTTCCCGACCAGGACCATCACGTGGGTTGATTTCCAGGTGACGGGCGGCCAAGGCTCGAGTGTCGGACTGGCGGAAGTGGTTGTGTACGGCCAGGCGGCCGCCAATATTTCGTCCAGCGCAACGGCCGCGGCGTCGTCAACATTTAGCGGCAGCTTTCCGGCATCCAACGCGATTGACGGCAATGTAGGCACGGAGTGGGCGTCGGCGGGCGAGATCAATCCGTGGCTGCAACTGAATTGGAGCACGCCGCAGAACATTGGCGGAATTGTCATCGATGACAGGGCAAACCTGGCTGATTGGTCGCAGGGCGGGACCCTGACATTCAGCGACGGCAGCTCGATAAGCGTGAGCGGCATTCCCAACAACGGAAGTCCCTACGCGATCACGTTCCCGACCAAGACGGTCAGCTGGGTCAAATTCCAGATTGCCGGTGCCAGCGGATCGGCCAACAACGGATTGGCGGAGTTCGATGTGTATGGATCGCCGGCGACCAACGTTTCGCCCGGTGCAACGGCGACAGCGTCTTCGACATTCAACAGCAGTTATCCGGCATCCAAGGCGACTGACGGCAATGTGAGCACCGAGTGGGCTTCGGCAGGTGAGCCCAATCCGTGGCTGCAATTGAATTGGTCCGTTCCGCAGAATATCGGCGGCATTACATTCAATGACAGAGCAAACTTGCAGGACTGGTCGCAGGGCGGGACGTTGACGTTCAGCGACGGCAGTTCGATGAGCGTGAGCGGCATTCCAAACAATGGAAGCCCTTACACGATCACGTTCCCGACCAAGATGGTCAACTGGGTCAAATTTCAGATCGCCGGCGCCAGCGGGTCAGTCAACAGCGGATTGGCGGAGTTCGATGTGTACGGACAACCGGCTGCCAACCTGTCGCTGACGGCAACAGCGACGGCATCGTCGATATTTGATGGCCGGTATCCGGCATCCAATGCGACTGATGGCAATGTGAGTACGGAGTGGGCTTCAGCCGGTGAACTCAATCCCTGGCTGCAATTGAATTGGCCCGCCCCACAGACTATTGGCGGCATCACGTTCAACGACAGAGCGGGTGCAGGCGACTGGGCACCGGGAGGCACGCTTACTTTCAGTGATGGCAGTACGCTAACGGTCAGCGGCATTCCCAACAACGGCAGCGCCTATACGATCCTGTTCCCGGCAAAGACGGTGAGCTGGGTAAAATTCCAGGTGTCCGGCGGCAGCGGCTCCAATGTCGGGCTCGCCGAAATGCAGGTATATGGGGCGCAACTACAGCTCACCGCTTCGGCTTCACCGACTAATCTTGCGCTGTACAAGACGGTGACGGCTTCATCGCAATTCTCGTCAGCCTATACGCCGCAAATGGCGGTAGACGGCAGTACGAGCACGCGCTGGGCGCAAGCGGGAGGCGCGCCCGATCCATCATGGCTGGAGGTCGATCTGGGCGGGAACAAAGCGATAAATCAGGTCAGCACCATGTTCGAGGGCTCTGCCGGGTACAAATACAAGATCGAATATTCAACCGACAATTCGACTTGGACCTTGTACTCCGACAAAACAGCGAGCTTCACCACGCAGCAGGCCAATGTCGACACCAATGCCGTTACCGCGAGGTATGTCCGAATCACCATAACCAATTCGAGTGGCTATGGAGGAAGCATCTATGAGTTCGGCATTTACTAAACACAGTCTGGTATTCGTCCCTTAAAGTTGTCATTCATTTGATGTGAAAAGGAGCCTGCGAGAACCGCAGGCTCCTTTTTTTTCGCGCCATGATCCGGTCACCGTTGGCGAGCAACTCTCCCAAAGGAACCATATGCATGCGAAACGGAGAGAGCACCCCAAGATGCTCGCGGTCTGCCGAGACCGAAGCATTGAATTAGCGGCAGCCGAAATGATGGCGCATTTGAATTCGGATATGCGTCGCGCGATGGCCTCTGAGCCGGAAGTTTCGACTTACGGCTGCTCTGAATCGGTGCAGGTCAGTTGCGCACGCGGACGAACTCGATCACTCGACCCGATTTTCACTTCGAGTTCTTATCGCCTTCAACTCCACCATGGCGACCGGTCCAAAAATGTCCGCAGCGCGACTCGTTTGCGACTGAGATCGAGCTGACGCGCGTGTTCATTCAGCGCCTCTACCGTTTCGGCCAGACTTTCACCTCACCGACCACTGGGTTTTCGAAGGGGCCGGGAAACGGATTCGCTGCGTCGCGCTTGGCGCCGAGATAGTCGGTATCCACCGCCATCGGCGAGCCGTCGGCGAGCGTGTATTCCTGCTGCGCGATCTTCGCCTTGCCGAGCAAAGCGGTGGTCACGAGGGGGCGCTTCACAGCCTGCTTCCATTTTGCGTCGGTGACGAGCGAGAGGTACCAGCCGTCGGCCTTTTGCACGAGTTTTGCGCCGACATCGAAGACGGGCGCGTTCAGCGCGTCCTTGTCGAACCGCGATCCCCATGCGCCCTTCGCGAAAACGTTGCCGGTCATGTGACATTCCCAGCCCTTGCCGGCCGCGTTGTAGCCGAAGAGTTCGACACCCTTGGCAAGAATGTTGTTGATCCAGCGGACGTCGCCGACGGGGTTGTCGTGCAGGCCGATCTGATCGGTGGCGTGTGGCTTCATGTACGGCGTGCGGCGGTCGTCGGGAAGTATCTGCAGACTGCCGGTGACGAGGTTGTGCGCGAAAGCCGCACCCTGGGAGTTCGCCAGGTAAGCGCGAGGCGAAAGAAACAGATTGTTGGCGACGAGGAAGGGGCCGTGGTCCACTTCGGTGAAGAGGTCGCGGCTGTTGTCATGGAAAAGATTGCCGGTGATGCGCGTGCCCTGCGCCATCCAGTCGAGCCAGATGCCGCCCGCGTTGCCGATGTGGTGGATGTGGTTGTCGGCGATGACGACATCGATCGCGCCGTGGAACTTGATGCCGGCCATCTCCGCACCGTCCCAGATGTCCTGCGTATTGCAATCGCTGATCTCGTTGCCGACCACCTGGCTGAAGGCGCAGCCGAGGCTGCCGACGACGCCGGTCTGACCGCAGTGATGGATGCGGTTGTTGCGTACGATATGCGAGCCGATTTTCTCCTTCGTCCAGCCGCCGCTCTTGATTGCGTCATTGATCGTGAGGTAGTAGCCGTCGGTGGTGCCGCGCTTGCCGTCGAACTCGTCGGAGTATTTGCCGAGCGCGATGCCGGAGCAACGCGAATAGCAGATCTCGTTGTTCTCGATGATCCAGCCCTTGTTCCAGTAGGCACTGACGAGGCCGCGCTGGCCCATTGTGGGTGCTGCCCAATTCGTCGCGGCATTGCGAAGTTCGAAACCGGACAGGGTGATGTAGTCGATGCCGGTCTTTTCCGGCGTGAAGACGGTGGGACGCACGCAGACTTCGACGGCACCGGAATTCGGATCGGTGGCCGCGGGGAAGCGTGCGTAAATGGTCGTGTTCCCATGCTCCCTGCCCTGCTTGCGTTGATCCACGAGCGCGAACCAGGCCGGCTTTCCAGCTGTCACCTTCGTCACCGCGTCGAGATCCAGGGCCTCCGGGAGCCATTCGCCATGCACGTAGACCATGCCGCGGCGGTGGTCGCGTCCCTGGCCGTCAAACCAGTCTCCGCCTACTTTTTCGGCGTAAGGATTGAACGCACCGAAATGGGCGTTGGGGATGGCCAGCTTCCACGTGTCGCCGGAGACCTTCTCCCAACTGGTGAAGGAATCGGAACCCGTGATGATGACTTTTTCACGCGGCGCGGCGCGATACGCGATGCGCTTGCTGTCCGATTCTCCCCCGCGCGGTGGCTTCACCCACTCGCGGTACACGCCAGCGTGGACGATGATGCTGTCGCCGGGCATGGCTTTGGCAGCGGCGGCGGAAATCGTCTTCAGTGGCCGCGTGACGGAGCCTGGTGCAGAGTCGTCGCCATTTGCTGCGCTGACATGAATCTCGGCCGACGCAGCGGTTTCGACCGCTGCGCTCGCGACATGGGCGTGAATGCCGGTGGCCACGGCAAGACCCGCGCAAACGGCCTCACTCAGGAACTGACGGCGCGACACGGAATCTGGCTGGCTCATGAAATGCTTACTCCTGAGAAATCGGTTCGATCAGACAGATGCCGCGTGAGCCTCGACCACGCTCGGCGGCGTCGGTGCATCCGCGCGCAGAAGGCCGGCATGCTTGAGTTCGGCCCAAAAATCGGCGGGGATCGGCGTCGTGACGAGGCGCAGCGAGGCAAGTGTCTGCGCTTCGTTGGCAAGCCCGGGGAGTACTGCGGCGACCTGGGGATGGCCAAGCGGAAATTGCAGTGCCGCAGCCGCAAGCGGGACGTCGTGAGCCGCGCAGATGCGCTCGATCGCGGCCACTTTTTCCACCACCGCCGCAGGCGCGGCACCGTAGTCGTAGCGACTGGCCTTGGCCGAACCGGTCGCGAGAATGCCGCTGTTGTAGGGGCCACCGATTACCAAGCGTACGTCGCGTTCGACGCACAGAGGAAACAGCGTGTCGAGCGGCGCCTGCTCGATCAGCGTGTAACGGCCGGCGAGCAGCATCACGTCGAAATCGCCGTGGGCGAGTGCCTCGACGCAGACTTCCGCTTCGTTGACGCCGAGTCCGAAGGCGGAAATTTCGCCGCTATCGCGCAACTCGCGCAAGGCGCGATAACCGCCCTCCATGAACGTACGGAAATGGTGCGGGTGATCCGCGCCATGAGTGCGCTCGCCGAGATCGTGGACGAACAGGATGTCGATGCGCTCGCGCCCCAGCCGACGACGGCTCTCTTCCCACGATCGCATCACCGCGTCGTAGCTGTAGTCGTAGACGGGCCGGAACGGTTCCGGGGAAACGAAGCCGGAGCGCACCGCAGTGAGGTCGGCATCCGCATCGGGCTCGAGCAGGCGGCCAACCTTGCTCGATAGCACGATGCGGGCGTCGGGATCGTATTTCGCCAGGATTCGCCCGATCCGTTTCTCGGAAAGGCCGAAGCCATAGAAGGGCGCAGTGTCGACGTAGCCAATCCCGTTTTCGAGCGCGGCGGCGAGAGTGCGCTCGGCATGCTCATCGGAAATCGGTCGATACAGATTGCCGAGATTGGCGCCGCCAAACGCGATCGGTCCAATCGTTTTCAGCAGTGCGGCGCGGTCGTGCGGTATAGATGGCATCAAAGATTTCCGTAGTTCGATGTTGGCGTGCAGGTGACGGCAGGCCGCCTCAGCGCTTTGCGCGGTGGAATCGGTTGGCCGGGCGTCCGCGCACTCCGACGTCGAGGGCGAACAGGCTGCCTTCCAAGCTCTCGTCGAATTCACCTGCCTTCATGCCGAATCTTGACGAGGTGACAAACAATGTCGAAAAGTCTTCACCGCCAAAGGTGCAACTGGTCGGAGAGTCGCAACCCACCTTGACTTCGCGATCCACGCGTCCGTCCGGTGCGAAACGAACCACGCAGCCGCCGCCGGCAACGCGGCAGTTCCAAATGAAGCCTTCGGCGTCGAGACAGGATCCGTCCGGTAGTCCCTTGGGATACGCGGGCGTGAAACTGCGTCGGCCCGTCACGCCGCTCGCGCCGTCCCAGTCGTAAGCGTAGAGCGCGTTCTCCAGACTGTCAGCCGTGATGAATTGGTTGTTCGACCAGACGAATGTGTTCGTAATGCCGAACTCGGGCCCGGTCAGCGCACGCACCGAACCCGCGCCGTCGATGCGGTAGATCGCACCGCGATGCCCGGACATCGGCAGCGGCTCGCCGTCGGAATCCACGTTGTTCTGCATGGTGCCGACCCAGAAGCTTCCGTCGGGGGCGACGCAACCTTCGTTGAGCCGATTATCGGGTTCGTCCGCTTCCACGAGCGCGAGCGTTTCGAAGCGATCTTCGAAATCCCACAGCGCAACGTGATGGCGGAAGCCAACGATCGCGCCGTCGTCCTCGCGCAAACCGATCGAGGTGGGCATCTCGGCAGTGGCACGGACAACGTGTGTCCCGCTGGCCGGATGAAAACGATGCAGCCGCCGCCCGACGATGTCGACCCAGAACAAGGTCTGTCGCCGCTCGCACCAGACGACGCTCTCGCCGACCACATCATTGCACTGCAGAACGCTACTCATGTCTGAACTCCACGGGCCATGCCACGAGCATCATTCCTTTCGCAGAGCGGCATGGCGCTGCTCGGGCAGGACGGCGTACCAGCCAGGCCGCGCCGGATCGCGGTCGTAGGCGTAGCCGCCCAGCTCTTTGTACAGTTCGGCGTATTGAGCGAGCTTGTCGCGGTCGAGCTCCACGCCCAGACCCGGCCCCTGCGGTACGGCGATCTTGCCGCCGCGGTATTTCATCTTGCCGCCCTTGATGATGTCGTCGGTCAGATGGTGGTAATGCGCATCGCCGGCGAAGACCTGGTTCGGTAGCGCGGCGCCGAGGTGCAGCATCGTCGCGAGCTGGATGCCGAGTTCGCCCGAGCTGTGCACGGCAACGCCGATGTTGAACTTCTGGCAGATCACCCCGCCGAGCCACGCCTGGCGCAAGCCGCCCCAGAACGTCGTGTCGAGCAACACGACGTCGGCCGCGGTCGCCCGTACGTTTTGCGTGAGCTGTTCGAAGTTGACCACGACCTGGTTGGTCGCGGTCGGGATACGCACGAACTCGCGCACGCGGCGCATGCCTTCCAGGCCCCAGGCGGGATCTTCGTAGTAGTCGTTGTTCAAATCCTCGATGGCTTTGCCGAAGCGGATCGCCTGCTCGACACTCCAGCCACCGTTCGGATCGATGCGCACGCCATCCTTCGGAAACGTGTTCGCGACGGCGCGGAACACTTCGAGCTCGTGATCCGGCGTGAACACCCCGGCCTTCAATTTGTGTGCAGTAAATCCGTGCTCGGCCTTCAGCGCCTTGGCGTGCGCGACCATCTGCTCGACCGTCTCCTCCCCGCCCTTGCCGGTCTTCTTGTCGAAGTCGCGGAAGAACAGGTAGGAGGCAAACGCCACCTCTTCGCGCAGCGCACCGCCAAGCAGATCGCAGGCACGGATGCCGAGCTTCTTGCCGATGATGTCGATGCAGGCGAACTCGATCGCCGCGTGCATCTGCGCGCGGTTGTTGTAGAGCGAAGCGGTCGGGTTGCAGATCTTCCAGTACAGCTGTTCGAGCTGCAGCGGGTCGTGTCCGATCAGATACGCATTCAGGCCATTGATCGCCGCTTCCGTGGACTCGCCGCCCCCGCCCATTTCGCCAAGACCGACGATGCCTTCATCGGTCTCGACTTCGACGATAGTGCGAACGAAACGGCTCCAGTGCGAGCCGACCGAGTGGCGCAGCGGCGCCTCGAGCGGGACGGTGACGGTAGTTGCCTTGATGTTGGTGATCTTCATGCTCTCTTACTCCCTGCGACGCTGATACCGAGACCGCCGTCGATGCGGTAGTACTGTCCGGTGATGAACCCTGCCCTGTCCGACGACAGGAACAGCACCAGTTCCGCGATTTCCTGCGGAGTGGCGATCCTGCCGAGCGGATGCATCTGCTTGCACTCCTCGAGCACCTCCTGAGGATCAGGCGATTGCTGGATCGCCCAGTGCAGCATCGGCGTGTCGATCGTGCCGGGACAGACCGCGACGCAGCGCACCTTGGGCGCGTAGTCGACCGCAATGCTGCGCGTCAGTCCGAGCAGTGCGGTCTTGCTCGTGGTGTAGGCGGCCACGTTGTGCTGACTCAGGAAACTCTGCACGCTGGCCATGTTGATGACGACGCCGCCGCCTTCGCGCTGGATGACCGGCAACGCCGCCTTCGCGCACAGAAACGCGCTCTTGAGGTTCACGCCAAGCGTGCGGTCCCAGATTTCTTCACTCGTTTCCGTCACCGTGCCGTAGGTCTGGATGCCGGCGTTGTTGATCAGGATGTGAAACCCGCCGAGCGTCTGATCCGCTTGCTGCAGCGCCTGATCCACTTGCGCTGCGCTTGAGACGTCCGCCTGGAAAAAGTGTGCGCGCGGACCGAGAGTCCGCGCCAGTTCGCTGCCCGCGGCGACATCGACATCGATCAGAGCGACGCGCGCACCTTCGCGGCAGAACGCCTCGGCCACCGCCGCGCCTACGCCTTTGGCCGCACCGGTAACGACGACGCCTTTGTTGGAAAATTCCGCAGTCATGTCGTTCTCTTATTTGCCGGCGCTCAGGCCGCCGTCGATGATCAGCGCCGATCCGGTCACGAATGCGGATTCGTCGCTGGCGAGGTAGACGGCAGCGGCGGCGATTTCTTCAGGCGATCCCATGCGGCCCAGTGCCTGCGTCGCGCTCATTTCCTTGTAAGCCTTGGCCGGATCCGGATACTCCTTGATTCGCGCCTGCACGAACGGAGTTTCCACGCGGCCCGGGCAGATGCAGTTGATCCGCACCTGCGATTCGGCGTGGTCGAGTGCCATGGTCTTGGTGATGCCGACGACGGCGAATTTGGTCGTGCAGTAGGCGAGCCGATCCTTCACCCCGACGATGCCGCCGATCGAGGCGAGATTGATGATCGAGCCCGATCGGCGCTCCATCATCTTCGGCAGGAAGATCTTCGATAGGAAGAACACGCCTTTCACATTCACGGCGTAGAGCCGATCCATGTCGGCCTCCTCGGTCTGCAGGATCGTGCCCACGTGGCCGATGCCCGCATTGTTCACGAGGACATCGAGTCCTTGCGGGTGGGTGGCAAAGATGGCGTCGGCCGCCGCGCGGCAGGAATCGGCGCTCGCGACATCCAGCGTAGAGACTACCGCCACGCCGCCGCTGGCCCGGATCTCTTCCACCACCGTGCGCGCGGCGGCCGCGTCACGATCGCCGATGTAGACCGTCGCGCCTTGCGTTGCAAAAGCGCGGGCGATCGCCGCGCCGATTCCGGAACCGGCGCCGGTGACCAGCGCCACCTTGCCTCGAAGATCAAACATAGGTCGAGCCTCTCTCAAAATAAACAAAACAAATACGGGGATGGGTGATGTCGGTCATGCGTTCGCACTGTGCAGAAAGGCGAGATCCACCTTGGCGTGAACGCGCTGGCCGGTATCGGAGTGCAGAACCACGCCATCCGGCGCGGGGACGATATCGGCCACGCGGCCGAAGGTGTCGGGAATCCGCGCCGCGGCCATGATGTAGTTGACCTCGAGCGGCTTGTCGGGATCGAGCGTGAGCGAGGTCGGATAGCCCGCGCGGGAAAGCGCATTCGGACGCACCGATTCGGCTAGGCCGAGGAAAAAGTACGAGGTCACTTCCTCGACGCCCAAAGTGTCGACGTGGCGTCCATCCCACGGCGCAAAGTGGCGACCGCCGTTGGAGAACCAGAGCAGGGTCTGGCGCAGGACGTGCGGGTCCTTCAGCGCGAACCAGACGTATCCTTGCGAGGGAAACGAGACCGCGCTCCACGCCAGCGCAAGATCGGGCTCGGCGACGAGCATCACGACATCTTCGTAGCCGCGCCGCGCGGGATAGCGGCTCAGGTCGGCGTTGCCGCCGAACACAGTGCGCACTTCGGCGAGCGAACGGAACTGGGCGCCCGGCAACAAGCAGGAATAGCCGCGGTTCTCGGGCCGCTCCACCGGCTCCGGATAGACCTGACCGAGCCGAAACGGACTGACCGAGATCAGCCCGCCGCCGGAGTCGGCCGGGCACTTCAACATCGCATGGTGGCCCATGCTCATCGGCCCGGACATGCCGGAGATGGTGTGGCGCGAATACACCGCGTTGTGGCCGTCCACGAGCGAGATGTGTTTGTCGACGCGGCCCCGCCGCACTTGCGTTTGCATGCTCAGATGCAAGGTCGTGCGATCGCCGTTTTGCACGAGGTCTTCGAACGTCCAGTGACCGTTCGCGGTTTCGCCGTGCGGGGGATGCTGTTCGTCATCGAGCGACGTAGCATTGCCGCCGAAGGGCAGGCAGAAGAAATCGCCGCGCAAGGAGCGCATGCACGCGGGCAACGCCGCATCATCCACCGGCTCTTCGGCCCACGGCGCCACGGCCATCGGCGCGAAGCGGCCGCCTTCGCGATCGAACGTGACGGGCGCGACGTGCCCACCGAGTTCGGTGACACACACCTCTACTTCGGACGAGGCGATGTGCCAGGACGGCTGGCCGAGGACCATCGTGGTTCGCATATTCATGCCATGAAGCGGCCGGCGAGGGCTCCGCGCAGGACCTGTCTCATGTTTCGATGGTCAGCGGCGGCGCCGATTTCCATTGCCCGCGCGTGAAATCAGGAAAATCCTTCGGCCGGCTGCGATCGCGAACCGATTGCTCGCTGAGGTCGAACGGTGCCGACCACGCTGCGCCGTCATACACGTTCTGATCGAGGGGAAGTCCATTACGCAGGCAATAGACGATCCGCCACAGCATGACGAAGTCCATGCCGCCATGCGCGTCGGGCGAAGCGCGCATCTGCTTCTCGAGGTTCTTCCACAGCACGCTGTCGTACTTGTTCTTGTACTCGGTAAGATCGGTGGTCCACTCTTCGAACTCGTTGCCGCCCTTGTCGATCGCGATGCGATCGGGATATCCCGCGAAGGTGCCTTTGACACCCTGGATCAGATTGTGCCGGCTGTAGGGACGCGGCGTGCTCACGTCGTGCTGCACCATGATGCTTCGGCCCTGCACCGTCTGAATGATGGAGGTGTTCATGTCCGCCATGACGAAGTGCTGCTTTCTCCTCGGGCTGTCGGCCGGGAATTCCCGCTCCGCGTAGGCGGCCCAACTGCGCGCCGGCGAGCTCGTCGACACGAGGTAGTCGAAGCGGTCGCCGCGATTGATGTTCATGTACTGCGCGATGGGACCGAGGCCGTGCGTCGGATACGAGTTGGCGCGGCGCTTGGTGTACCACTCCGCCCGCCACGTGCCTTCGCCGATGAAATCCTTCAGCTTCCCGCGCAGATTGTGGATGTACGCGCCCTCGCCGTGAGTCAGTTCGCCGAACACGCCGGCACGGACCATGTTCAGGACCATCAATTCGCTGCGGCCGTAGCAGCAGTTCTCCATCATCATGCAGTTCACTTGCTTGGCTTCGGCGGCTTCCACCAGCGCCCAGCAATCTTCGATCGTCGTTGCCGCCGGCACCTCGACAAAGGTTTCCTTGCCGGCCGCGATCGAGTAGAGCGCCATGCGGGTATGCCATTCCCAGGGCGTCGCGATGATCACCGCGTCGACGTCGTGTCGATCGATAAGTCCCTTGAAAGCCTCGACGCCGCCGCCAATCGCCGCCGGCCGTTTGCCCGTCGCTTTTTCGACCACGGCCACGGACGTCTCGAGCGCGGGCGCGTAGATATCGCATATGGCCGTGATTTCGGCTCCCTCGACCGGCAGCAGGGTTTTGGTCAACGAGCCGCCGCGCTCGCCGACTCCGATGATGCCGAAGCGAATCTTGTCCATCTTGGGCTTGACCAATCCCATGACCGAGCGCTTTGCGCCTGGCGCCTTGTCCTCGGCATGGCTGCGAGGCTCGGCCGCCGAACTGCCCCCCGGCAACGCTTGCGCGGCCGCGGCAATCAGCGCGCTCCCCAGCAGCTTGCGTCTGTCGAAATTGATGTTGTCGTTCACGTGCCGATCCTCGTCTTAGTAGGAAGAGTGGAGCATTGCTTGGGTAAAGTGACTTGCGACGCCCGCGCGTGTTTTACCGACGTCGGAGCGCGATGCCAGATAAAAATCCGCAGCGGTCTGCGATGTGATGCGAATCTGTTGTGCCACGGTGAGCCCGGCGAACAATATCGTCGATTCAAACAGCCAGTCGTCGTACGAGCTGGCGAGATTGAGAACGGGCCAGTCGCTTCCCCACATGAGCCGCTCGGGTCCGAACGCCTCGATGAGCACATCGAACACGCGGTGCAAATGCCCGCGATTGACGCGTCCGGGTGCGATCGTCAGCAGCCCCGACCACTTGCAGTAGGCTCGCGTATTGGCCGCAAGTCGACGAATGTCGGTGGCCCACGAAGTCAGGTCCTCTCCGATCGGCGGATTGGCTGCATGGTCGACGACCAGCTTGAGATCCGGATGATGGTGCAACAACAGTGTCTCGATGACCTTTATCTGCTGCGGCCTGATCAGTGCATCGAAGCACAGGCCCGCTTTGGCCATCGCGCGCAGCGCCGGTCGCAAATTGGCGCTCAAGATCCAGGCGGCGTCATCCATCTCCTGCAGCATCGGGCGAAAGCCGACGAGCTTCGGGTTCATCGCGGCCCGCTCGATGGTCTTCGCCGCATTCGGTGCGGCGAGGTCGGTCCAGCCGACGACACCGGCGACGAACGGGTAGCGATCGGCAAGTTGCAGCAGGAAGGCGGTTTCGGCCTCGGTCGGCGCGGCTTGAACCAGGATCGTTCGTCCGATACCCGATGCCTTCAGCGGCATCTCCAAATCCGCGGGAAGGTAGTCGCGATAAAGCGAGCCGAGGTCTGGCGTGAGCCAAGGATAGTCTCCTCGGGCAAGCGACCAGAAATGCTGATGGGCGTCGACGGCCAGGCTCATAGGACGCTGCATTTCAGGCCAGAACGGTTCGGTCGACACGATCTATCGAAGCCGTGCCGGTAAGCGTCATTGCAACCCGCATTTCCTTTTCGATCATGCTCAGCAGGCGAGCGACCCCGGCTTGGCCCGCGGTGGCCAGGGCATAGGCATAAGCGCGGCCCAGGAGTACGCCTTTGGCGCCGAGAGCCAGCATGCGCAGCACGTCTGTTCCCGAGCGGACTCCCGAATCGGCCAGCACAGCCAGACTGTCACCGACCGCATCCGCAATGGCCGGCAGCGCTCGTGCGGTCGACGAAGCACCTTCGAGCTGGCGACCGCCGTGGTTGGATACGACGATGCCGTCGGCGCCGAAGCGCTGCGCATCGCGCGCATCGTTCGCGTCCAATATGCCCTTGATGATGATCTTGCCTTTCCAGGCGTCGCGAATCCATTCGACGTCGGCCCAGGAAATCGATGGATCGAAGTTCGCGCCGAGCCAGCCGATGTAGTCGTTCAATCCCGCCGGCTTCGCACGATAGCGCGAGATGTTGCCGAGATCGTGCGGCCGCCCCATCAACCCGACATCGACGGCCCAGGACGGATGACGAACGGCTTGCCACAAACGACGTGCCCCGGCAAAACGTCCGCTCATGCCCGAACGCGCGTCGCGATAGCGCGGACCCGGTGCGGGCATGTCGACGGTGAACACGAGCTTGGTCACGCCGAGCGCCTCTGCGTGCCGCAGCGCGTCCCTCATGAAACCTCGATCCTTGAGCACATAGAGTTGGAACCAAATCGGTGCGCCGTTTGCGGCGATGACCTCCTCGAGGCTGCACACCGACACGGTCGACAACGTGTACGGAATTCCGGCCGCCCTTGCCGCTCGCGCGGCCTGCACTTCTCCGCGGCGCGCATACATTCCGCTCAGGCCCACCGGGCCCAGGATCACGGGCATGGCCAAGCGCTCGCCGAAGAGTTCCGTCCGCAGCGAAAGGCTAGCGACATCGCGCAGAACGCGTTGTTTCAGGTTCACTGAAGCAAGGCCGTCCTGGTTGGCACGCAACGTCGCCTCGTCGCCGGCGCCGCCGTCGATATAGTCGAACAGAAACGGCGGCAGCTTTCGGCGCGCCGCTTCGCGATAGTCGCTCGGCCCCGAGATGATCATGGCTCAGGCCTGTTCGACCACCTGTCGCTGGGCGCCGAGGCCTTCGATGCCGAGTTCCATCACGTCACCGGCATTGAGGTAGACCGGCGGTTTTTGTCCCAGACCGACACCCGGCGGCGTGCCGGTGGAGATCACATCGCCGGGCTGCAGGCTCATGAATTGGGATACGTAGTGGACCAGGAAGGCAGGCTTGAAGATCATCGTCCGCGTCGAGCCGTTCTGGTAGCGCCGTCCGTTGACGTCGAGCCACATTTTCAGATCGCCGACATCGCCGGCTTCGTCCGGCGTCACCAGCCAGGGCCCGATCGGGCCGAACGTGTCGCAACCCTTGCCCTTGTCCCATTGACCGCCACGCTCGACCTGGAAATTGCGTTCGGAAACGTCGTTGATGACGCAATATCCGGCGATATGGTCCAGCGCCCGTGCTTCCGCGACGTAGGAGGTGTGTTCGCCGATGACGATGCCGAGCTCCACTTCCCAATCGAGCTTGGTCGAGCCGCGCGGTTTCAGCACCGCGTCATTGGGTCCGACGATGGCCGAGGTCGCCTTCATGAAAATAATCGGTTCTTCCGGGATCGCGGCACCCGTCTCGGCGGCATGGTCGGCATAGTTGAGGCCGATGCAGACGAACTTGCCGACGCGCGCGACGCACGCACCGTAACGCACTGCTTCTTCGACCAGCGGCAGGCTTGATGGATCGATCGCACGCAGACGCGCCAAGCCTTGAGCCGAGAGCGCATCCAGGGCGATGTCGTCGACGATGGAGGAAAGGTCGCGGATACGACCCTGTGCATCGAGCATGCCCGGCTTTTCCCGGCCCGATTCGCCGTAGCGTAGAAGCTTCATCGTGCACCCACCTTTGCCAAGCCAACACGAACATCTACCTCACCACTCTCGGCGCCAACGGGAGAAGGCCGCCGCCAGTTTTTTCGCGCTTCTTCGCTCAGCGTCAGACCGTGCCCGGCTTCGTTCGAGGGGAAGATGTAGCCGTCGCGGATGTCGAAGGTCTTGTTCACCAGGTGATCAAGGTTCTGATAGCTGTACTCCAGCCAATTCACTTCCGGCAGTGCGACAGCGAGGTTCACACCGACTTCAAGGAAGCTGTTGCCGAGCGCGAGTTCGACATTCTTTTCAGCGGCATACCAACCCAATCGCATGACATCGGTGATCTGGCCGCCAACGTTGATGATGTCGGCAGCGCCCGCATCGATCAGCGAGCGCTTCCCGGTAACGTCGAGATATTCGCCGGTATTCAGATAAGTGGTGCCGCTCCCGCCGCGGAGGAGGCGCAACCCGGCCATGTCGTCCCGTGGAATAGGGTCCTCGACCCAAAAAATGTTGTGTCCGGCTTTGCGGAATAGATCGAGCGCTCGCAGAGTCTGCTTGGGCGTCCAGGCCTCGTTGGCGTCGACCATGACGATCGCCTCGGGCCCGACCGTGCTTTTCAGAAGATCGAGCCGGTGTACATCGCGCTGGACATCGGGATGACCCACTTTGATCTTGAACGCCGTATGCCCATCTTTCACCGCTCTGGCGAAGATCTGACAAAAATCGTGGTCCGAAAGGTGAAAATCCAGGCCGCTGGCATAGACGCGCACCTTTTCTTTGACACCGCCGAGCAGTTTCCACAGGGGCAGTTTCATTGATTTCGCGTAGATATCCCAGACGGCCTGTTGTATGGCATCCTCGAAGGGCAGGCTCATTTTTCGGCGATTGCCGCCGCGGCGCATGAGTTGACGGTGAGCCAAGACCGCCGGGATCTGTCCCTCCAGCTCCGGCCAGGCCTCGAGCGCGAAGACGCGGGCGATTTCGTTCTCGTCCGGAAGGCCGGCCATGACCGAATTCACGAAGCCCAACCCAACGCTACCGTCACTTCCCACCAATTCGAGGCTTGCAGCCTGAACCTCATTGGACGAAATTTGGCTGTCGCCTATCAGGCGATCCCTGTCAAACTGAAAGCGGGTGATTCTGAAGTCGACAATTTGCATAAGGCGATCCATCTAGCGACATTGTGAAATATCAGATAGGATAATAGATATGATAAAAAAAGCAACTAAGCAAGCTCGGCGTTCCGTCTCGGCACCCAAAAAAGGGAAACCTGCCGCGAAAGGCGCGACACGCCTGAGCAAAACTGCCTACCAACTCATCATGGATGGCCTGTTCCACCGGCGCATCGCTGCCGGGGCCTACATGTCACAGAACGAGCTCGTCGAGCTTTTGGGCGTGCCCATCCAACCTTTGCGCGACGCTCTGCGCGTCCTCGAGGTCGAGGGGATAGTGAAGATCCACCCGCGCGCCGGCATCGAGTTCATCAAGGCCGACATGGACCTGATCCGGAGCACCTATCAGTTCCGCATGATCATCGAGTGCGAGGCGGTCCGTCGCTACGCCGAGAGGGCGCCGATGGAAGAGATCGAAGCATTGCTCGCCGACCACCATGAGTTCATCGAAGAGATGGAGAGGAACGGTCAAGACCCGCTACCCAAGCTGCATAAGCTCGAATCGCGTTTGCATGGTGGCCTGATCGGCAGCCTGGGCAATCCGCTCATTGAATCGACCACCAAGCGCCTGCAGAACTACACCTCGCTGATCCTCATGGATCGTAGTGAAACGGTGCCGTTGATCAGCCGCACGCTCAAAGAGCACGTCAACATTCTCGAGGCCTGTCGCGACCGCAACGTCGAACTGGCCGCGTCCGAAATGATGGTGCATCTGAATTCGGCAATGCATCGCGCCATGGGCCTTTGAGAGAACTGAAGCGAACCTGCGCAAGTCACGACACTGCATGACCTCACCCTCGCCCCGCCTGCTCGTCGAAGAACGCCGCCGACTCATCGTCGAACTCGTCCAGCGGCAAGGTCGTGCAACGGTTGAGGAACTTGCGGCGCGCTTCCACATCTCGCCGGTGACGATACGTTCCGACCTCGAAGCACTCACGCGCAATGCGGCGATCATGCGCTCGCATGGCGGTGCAGTACCGATGCCGCCAGGCACAGCCGACGCGCCACCGAGCTTCAAGGAAGCACATCGCCATGCTCAGAAGCGGCGCATCGGCCATGCCGCGGCCAAGCTGGTCGAGGACGGCGAAACGATCATCCTGGACTCCGGTTCGACCACGATCGAAATCGCCCGAGCCCTGCGCCAGCGCAAATGGAATGAACTGACCGTCGTCACCAACGGGCTGCAGATCGCGCTCGAGCTCAGCGCGGTCCCATCGATCCGCGTGATGATGCTTGGTGGCCTGCTGCGCTCCAGCTCGCATTCGCTCGCCGGCCCCGGCGCCGAACACACGCTTTCTCAGCTCTCGGCTGATCGCTTGTTCCTCGGCGTGGACGGCATCATTCCTGGGATCGGTGTGACCACGCATGATCCACAGGAAGCCTCGCTCAACGCACTGATGATCCGCGTCTCGCGCAAGGTCGTCGGTGTGTTCGATGCGAGCAAATTCGGCCAACGCAGCCTGTCCGTCATTGCTCCCATTACTGCATTGAACGTTGCGATAACAGAAAAAAATGCGAATGCGGAATACGTACAGGCGATGATGGACAGCGGTGTGCGCATGGTGTTGGTGTGAGTTTTTTGTCCGGCTTATGCCAGCAATGCGGCAGGCGCGCGAGCCTACAACCCAATCGGTAACCAACCCTGCACGTCGACGACGATGTCGGTGGCGGCTTGGCCGCCGCAGTAGATCGATACCTTGCCGTTGCTGCCCACTCTGGCGATGACCAGATTCGGAATGGTCGCGCCCGGGTTGAGGTTGAGGTTCGAGGTATACGGCTGAGCCAAACCCGTCGGCCAAACCGTGATGTAACCAGGTGCGGCTGGCTGCACTGCCGTGACGTTAAGTACCACCGCCCCGACCCCGGCCTCTGCCGGTATTCCACCGCGGCCGGTCACCTGCAGATCCAACGTGTCGTTGCTGATCAGTGCGCCGATTCCGGCGTATTGCCCATCGATCGTGCTTTGACCGCTGCGCGTGTCGAGCAAACGCGCTGGTGCCAAGCTCGTATAGCCCGAATCGCTGGGCAACCAACCCTGCACATCGGCGACGAGATCGGTCGCGGCGATGCTGCCGTTGTACAACGACACTTTTCCCGAGCCGAGTCCGGAGATGACCAGATTGGGAATAGTGAGACCAGGGTTGAGATTGAGGTTTGAGGCGTTCGGCTGTATTAGTCCAGTTGGCCATGCGGTGATGTAGCCCATACTGCTCGGCAGCACCGCGGTGAGATTGAGTATGACTGCGCCGACATTCACAGCCGGAATCGAAGTGCGCCCGGTGATGCCGAGATCGAATTGCCCGTGCTGGGCCAAGGCGCCGGTGCCCTGATCCTGGCCGTCCACCGTGGTTTGGCCGAATCGAGTGTCGAGGTAACGCTGCGGCGTCATCGGCACATAAGGGCTGCCGGCGGGAAAATAGCCTTGCACGTCGACCACGACCTGTTGCGCCGTCTGACTGCCGTTGTAGATGGCCACATTGCCGTTGCTGTCGAGCGGGGAAATAACCAGGTTCGGAATCGTATAGCCGGGATTGAGGTTGAGATCGGATGCATTAGGTGCCGCACCCACTCCGGACCAAAGCGTGAGATAGCCAAAGTCGGTCGGGTCGACCGGCGTGACATTGAGGGCAACGGCGACGACCCCCGAAGGAATGCCGGCGCGGCCGCTCACCGGCAGTTTGTACGCGGTCATCGAAGCGATCGGCCCGGTATCTTGGGCAGTGCCATCGATCGTCGTGAATCCCGCTCCGGCCCGGGTGTCCAGCAAGCGCGCGGGGTTGAGCGCGGTATACACGGTCTTGCGTGGAATCATGTAATAGGTGACCGGCGCGGTCTGGTTGCTGGCATAGCCATTGGCTGCGTCCGCGTAGACTTGGGCGCGGAATTCGGTGTCGACTGCGAGTGCCGTCGATGGTGTCCACTTTGCTGTGTAACTCGTTGAGCCGGAAACCCACGGGATTTCCTTGACCCAGCCGTAGTTCTGCGCCCAGAACCGGATCGTCTTCGGACCAGAAAAAAGACTCGATTGCGGGGTCAACTTCGTCGCGTCGATCTGGTTCAGCGTCAGCGTGAACTCGCCGCTGGCCGCATTGCGCGACACCGAGAGCTCGCCCCAGTCGTGAGCCTGCAACGAGGAAGGCGGCGCAGGAACGCCCACGATGGAAAACGCGCCCGTGTCGGCACCGCCCTGAACGACGATGCCCCAGCTTCCGGGAGCCGTCGGCGTCAATGTGGTCGTGTTGCAGGTTCCCGGCGCGAAGGAGGGACCATTCCAATACGTCGCGTTTCCGTTGTAGTGCACAATCAGCGTTGCTCCGCTGTGACCGCCCTCAGGCGAACAGACGTACAGAAGGACGTTCTGGCCCGCGCTCCATTGGAATGTGAATGCCTGTTGCCCCGAGCTTCCGCTGGAATTGACCGTACCAGGGAACCCCACACTTTTTGGACTCCAGAATCCACCACCTGGGCCGGAGTAGTTGTTCGATGTTGCCGGCGGCGCGAATTCCGGCGCCAAGTCGAGAATGGAAGATTTTCCATTCGGCCCGTTGCTGCAATCGGGATTCGCGCTCGGGAAATTCGCACTTGCCCAATTGCGCACGGCCTGCGAAATCGGCCACTGTAATTCGTCGAATACGCAGTTCACGTTGCGATTCGCCGCCGCGGAATAGGCCTCGAAGAAGTGGTCAAGCTTGTCCTGATCCGTCGCAGAGGTTTGGTTGTTCTTGATGAACGCGATCCAGCGGGTAATGGCGGCCTGCCCGTAGAGGTGCTCCAAGCGGAAGAACAGCCCAACGGGCGCATACCAGCCGCTGGCGCCGCATCCGGACTGACTCTGGATCACACAGCTCTGCCACGAATCCCCGGCTCTGATCGACGACAGCAACCACGCCTCGTATTGCCGGTAGTAGTCGCTGTTCTGATTGCCCGAATAGGTGTAGATGGCGCGCATTATCGTCGTCCAGTAGTGCGACGAATCGGGCAGTGCGGCGAACTTGTACGACCCGCCATACGAATCAAAGTTGTGGGTCATCTCGTGGACCGCGCCATATCCTTCGAGGCCGTCCTGGGGAGTGCCGGAGTCGACGAAGTAGCCGTAGTCATCACCGATCTCAACGCCATTCCCACCGACCGTACCGCAACTGGAGCCGCACCCCGGCGGGTTCACGATGGCGATCGTGTCGAGACTCGACCCAGGCCTTCTACCGACAATCTCGTACAGATATTGGTAGACCAGATCGAAGCCGTTGATGAAGGTGTGACGCACGCTTTCGGTGAATGTCGTCTGGTCGAACCAAGCCTGTGGCACCAGCACGCGCACATACAGACCATCGAACTCCTGCATGGTGGTGGTGTTGCCTTTCCAGCTCGTATAGCTGACCGTCGTGCCGCAGTAGACGGTGCAGTTTACCGAGCTCGCGGCCTGTGCCGCCTGTGCGGCGGTGAGTGGCGTAACGCGACTGGTGCCTTCGGAGAACTCCATCGTGTCCTGCTGGTGCTCCAGGGCAACCGGCATCTTTACCAGCCGATGCGCAAACGCAGGCGCAGGATGGTCGGCACTCTGTGCTTGCGGGCCGACGACAAGGAAGATGACGGCCATCCCGCACATCGCGGCATGTCGGAAAAGACAGCCCAGCTTTGCCACCATCATCGTTCTCCTCGAAACTAGTTTGATTAGCTGCTGCACTGGTTCGTGGCTACAGCTGCTGCGGCTCGTGTTCGGTCGCTGTTTCTGACCCGGGAGAGTTCGCACGGGTAATGGTGACCACCGGTTCACCAAGATCGCCGGGTTCGCAGTGAATCAGAAAATGATCTCTGATTGCGAGTCGACCAATGGCTTTGCCTTCGCCATTGCCCATCGGTCTGCATATCCTGAATTGCACGGTATCGCTGTCGCCGGCGCTACGCACCGCTTGCAGGGCGTGGCTGAGCATTTCAATGGCGCGCCGCCTCACGGCTTGACCGCCGCGTTCCACCGGCGGCCGATCGCCGCTAATGTCGACGCCAGCGGCCCACGCATCGCGGGTCAGTGCCACCGGAACGCGAAACCCTGCAGTACGCGCGAACGGGGATACGTCGACAAGTTCGCCTCTTGCCAGTCTGTCCCTACGGCTGAGCAATCCCGTTGCGCGCGCATTCTTCGTACCACTATCCATCGCCGGCCATCCGAATTGAATTGCTGAAACTCTTAGTTTCCGTCCAAAAATGACTTTGTCCCTTCGGCAGCTTTGACAGCACCGCCGGACAAAGGTGATCTATCTAGCGCATATGTAAGATATCAAATATGATAATAGATATGATACAAAAAATAACTAAGCCAGCCCAGCGTTCCGTCTCGGCGGCCAAGAACGGGCAAGCTGCTGCGAATGGCGCGACTCGCCTGAGCAAAACCGCCTGCCAACTCATCATGGATGGCCTGTTTCAACAGCGCATCGCCGCCGGGGCGTATATGTCACAGGGCGAGCTGGTCGAGCTTCTGGGCGTGCCTATCCAACCCCTGCGCGATGCTCTGCGTGTGCTCGAAGTCGAAGGCTTGGTAAAGATTCATCCGCGAGCCGGCATCGAGTTCATCAAAGCCGACATGGACCTGATCCGGAGCACGTATCAGTTCCGCATGATCATCGAGTGCGAGGCGGTCCACCGTTACGCCGAGAGGGCGCCGATCGAGGAGATCGAGGTGCTGCTGGCCGACCACCATGAATTCATCGAAGAAATGGAGAGCAACAGCTTCGACCCGTTACCCAGGCTGCATGAGCTCGAACACCGGTTGCACGGCGGCCTGATAGGGAGTCTCGCCAATCCGCTTATCGAATCGACCACGAAGCGTCTGCAGAACTACACCTCGCTGATCCTCATGGATCGTCGCGAAACAACGCCGTTGATCAACCGTACGCTCAAAGAACACGTCAAGATTCTTGAGGCGTGTCGCGACCGCAACGTTGAACTGGCCACGTCGGAAATGTTGGCGCATCTAAATTCGGCAATGCATCGCGCCATGGGGCTTTGAGGTAAGCATCGTGACGCACCGACATTGCTTCGCGCTGGATCTCGTTGATCACCAGCAAGCGATTGAAGCCTATGAAGAGTGGCATCGCCCCGGAAAAACACCGGCGGAAATCGTCGCGTTCTTCCGCGATCACGACGTGGAGGATCTGCAGATATATCGCGCAGGCAATCGCCTGTTCATGATCCTGGACTTGAGTGACGAGATTAGCGCGGCTGATTTCGCCAAGGCCGGAGACAACGCCTGCATGAAGGCGTGGGTGGACAAAATGAGTGTCTACCAGAAACCGATCGCGTTCGGCTCGATTGCTCCGCAATCGCCATCCGAGGATTGGGTAGCAATGAGTGAACTATTCAACTTGAAAGATCATCCCTGACCCGCAGGGCCGGGCTAACGCACATCAATATCTATACCAGCAGGACCATTCGTGAGCGCAAGTCGAATCCGCCGTATCCACGCCCGTCAGATCCTTGATTCTCGAAGCCGTCCGACGGTCGAAGCGGAAATCACCCTTGCCGGCGGCCAGACTGCACGCGCCTCCGTCCCTTCCGGCGCTTCCAAAGGCAAGGCCGAAGCGGTGGAACTGCGTGATGGCGGCGAGGCTTGGAATGGCCTCGGTGTATCGCGCGCCGTATCCAACGTCACCGGCGAAATTGCCCGTCTACTCGACGGCCACGATGTGCTCGACCAAGCGGGCCTCGACGAGAAGCTTCGCGACGCCGACGGAACGCCGAATCTGGCCCGTCTCGGCGCAAATGCCACGCTCGCGGTCAGTCTTGCTGCCGTGCGCGCCGCGGCAAAGGTTTCAGGGCTACCCGTTTACCGCAGGATCGCCGAATTGGCCGGCACGACGCCGACCCTGCCGCTGCCGATGGTCAACATCTTGTCCGGCGGTCTGCACGCCGGACGAGGCATGGATGTACAGGATTTCCTGATGATTCCGGTGGGCGCTCGCTCCTACTCCGAGGCGCTGGCTTGGATCTGTCGCGTAAGAAGTGCAGCTGCCGAGCTGTGCGCCGAGCAAGGCCTCACTACGCTGCTCGCTGACGAGGGCGGGCTTTCTCCGGGTTTTGCACGATCGGAGCAAGCGCTCGATCTGATGGTGGCGGCGTTCGAACGCGCAGGTCTGGCCGCTGGCGAACAAGTCGCGATTGCGCTCGATGTCGCCGCGTCGTCGCTGCAGGACAACTCAGGGCAATATCGATTTGATCGCTTGGGACAGACTTACAACGCCAAGGAGATGATCGAGCTTCAACGTCAGTGGGTGCAGGCCTATCCGATCGTGTCGATCGAAGACGGATTGGGCGAGGACGACTGGGACCACTGGCCCGCGATGACTCAGGCGCTCGACTCGAGACAATTGGTCGGCGACGACTTGTTCGCAACGCAGCCATCACGGATCAACCGCGCCGTCGAAGGAGGGATCGCCAACGCCGTGCTCATCAAGGTCAATCAAAACGGTCTGTTCTCTGGTGCGCTCGCCGCGATCGACACAGCTCGACGCGCAAGATATGCCACGGTCATTTCCGCCCGCTCGGGAGAAACGGAGGACGCCTTCCTCGCCGACTTTGCCGTCGGCGTGGCGGGTGGTCAGATCAAGATCGGTTCGGTCCGCAGCTCCGAGCGCCTGGCGAAATACAACCAACTCCTTCGACTCGAAGAGGAAGGTCTCGCCTGGTCGGGCGCTTCCACGATCGCGCCGCTGTGAACGCTCCTGACCGCGAGCTGGAGGCGTTCGTCGTCGAGACCGGCTTGGTTCAAAATGCCGGCGAAACGCGATGGTTGCCGCTCGCCGGCGGCGTGTCTTCGGATATCTGGCGCATCGAGACGAAAGAACGGGCTTTCTGCGTCAAGCGCGCTTTGCCCCAGCTCAAAGTGGAATCGGAATGGCGCGTCCCCGTCGGCCGCAACGCTTACGAATGGGACTACTTGCAAGTGGTCGATGCGATCGCACCGGGCCATGTCCCTCGGCCCATCGCTCACGATCCGGCGCGCGGGCTCTTCGCGATGGCTTGGTTGCCGCCCGAGCGTTACCCGCTCTGGAAGAGCGAGTTGCTGGCCGGGCGAGTCGATGTCCCAGCCGCAGCCGCCGTAGGCGAGCTGCTCGGCGGCATTCATGCGGCGTCGGCACGCGATGCGACACTGGCTGGCCGATTCGCGACTGATGATCTGTTTCATCAGCTGAGGATTGATCCTTACCTGCTGACGATCGCAAAGAAGCACGTCGAGTTTGCGGATGTGTTGACCGCTCTGGCCAAAAGAACCGCCACGACTCGTTTGGCTCTGGTCCATGGCGACGTCAGTCCGAAAAACATTCTGCTCGGGCCAGACGGTCCCGTGCTTCTCGACGCGGAATGCGCTTGGTTCGGTGACCCGGCGTTCGATCTGGCATTTTGCCTCAATCACCTTTTGATCAAACGTCGCGTGGTCCGCGGAGCCAAGGAGACGTTGGGAGCGAGCTTCGACCGGCTGGCAGAGTGTTACCTGCGACAAGTCGATTGGGAATCGCGCGACGATCTCGAAGCCCGCGCGGCAACGCTGCTGCCCGCATTGGCTCTCGCACGCGTCGATGGCAAATCACCGCTCGAATACCTGGATGAATTGCAACGCGAACAACTGCGGCAAGACTGCCGCGCCGCTCTCGCAGCACAGCCTGCCTCATTGGCGCATGTCAAAATGTTGCTCGACGGATAACGCACGGCAATTCGTTCAAAACGCGAATGCAGAGACGCAGGATCAATTAGTTGCCCATCGCTTGCCGTTGCCCGCCTGGTTCACTGGCAGGCAACCGTGATACGCGCCCGGGATCGCCACGTATTGCAGGACTTGCGTCGCGCCGAGGCGCGAGGTGAAGAAGCCGAGCAAGGTCAGCTCTTTCGTCGTCAGGATGAAAGGACGCGGATGCGCCCACACTGTCGGCTTGGTGCGCTGCGCAAGCATCGCGGCGCCACGAACTTCCTGCACGAGCTTCTTCTGCTCCTCGGCGCTTGCCGCGCGCTCATCGGCGATCGCGGCATCCTGAAACTTCTGCACCAGCGCCTTCTGCTGCCGGGCATCCAGCTTGAGGAACGAGTTGCCATGCGCCTTCCTCGCCGCGGCATCGAAGTCGCGTAGCCCGCTCCGGTAGAACTCCTGAGCCTCCTTCGAATAGACGTCTTCCAGCATCGTATCGATGAAGGCGGGGACACCGACGTCGAGCGCCCCCGGCGTGTCGGTGCGCGGAATCATGATGTCGGCGACGCGGGAAACCAAAGCCAGTTCGCCTTTGCCGAGCGCGGATGGCTTCCAATCCGCACTCGGTTCCTCGGCATAACCCCTGAGCGCGCCGAACATGGCCGGTGCGGAAATCGCACCGCCCATCAACAATGCCACCCGCTGTATTGCTTCGCGACGATCCATGGTTCGTCCTCAGATATTGTTGCGCTTGAGTTCTTCGACAGCGTGGTTGGCCGCACGCGCGGTCAGCGCCATGTAGGTCAACGACGGGTTCTGGCAGGCGGATGAGGTCATGCACGAGCCGTCGGTGACGTAGACGTTCTTGCACGCGTGCACCTGGTTCCAGGCGTTGAGCACCGACGTCTTCGGATCGCGCCCCATGCGCGCGGTGCCCATCTCATGGATGCCCTGGCCTATGCCGTAGTCATGGTCGAAGATGCGTACGTCGCGGTATCCCGCCGCTTCGAGCATCTCGGCGGCATCGTTGACGATGTCCTTGCGCATGCGCAGTTCGTTGTCACGCAGGCGCGCGTCGAACCGAAGTATCGGCAGGCCGAACTTGTCCTTCTTGTTGCGGTCGAGCGTGACCCGATTGTCGTGATGCGGAAGGATTTCGCCGAAGCCCGTCATGCCGATCGCCCACGGCCCCGGCGCCTGCGCCTTCTTCTTCAATTCCTCGCCGAGTTGCGTGGCGTTCTGCAGTTCGTCCCAGCCCGCGCGCGAAGCGCCGCCCTGATAGCCGAAGCCGCGTAGGTAGTCGCGCTTGTCTTTGCCGACGTTGCGAAAACGCGGGATGTAGAACCCGTTGGGACGGCGCCCAAAATAGTAGCGATCGTCGAAGCCCTCGACCATGGCGCTCGCACCGGAGCCGAGATAATGGTCCATGATGTTGCAGCCGAGCTCGCCGCTGTCGTTGCCGAAACCGTTCGGAAACCGCCTTGAGAGCGAGTTCAGCATGATCTGGGTCGAGCCGAACGTCGATGCATTGAGGAAGATCACGCGCGCGAAGTAGTCGGTTTGCGCGCCCGTCTCCGCATCGAGCACGCGCACGCCGGTCGCCCTTCCCTTCTTTTCGTCGTAGATCAGCTCGTACGCGATCGCGTTCGGCACGAGGGTCATGTTGCCGGTCTTCTGCGCCGACGGCAGCGTGCTCGAATTGCTGCTGAAGTAGGCGCCGAACGGACAGCCGCGGATGCACTGGTTGCGGTAACGGCAGGTGCTGCGCTGCGGGCTTTGGTCGTGCGTCAGCGGTGCGGTCATGTGCGCCACGCGTCCGATCGTCATCGCGCGGCCGAACTTGTCCTTGAGCTTGCCTTGGAACTCGCGCTCGACGCAGTTGAGCTCCATCGGCGGCAGGAACTTGCCATCGGGCAATTGCGCCAGTCCCTCGTTTTGGCCGCTGACCCCGATGAAGGTCTCGACATGGTCATACCACGGCGCGATGTCGGCGTAGCGGATGGGCCAATCCACGGCAACGCCGTCTTTCGCGTTGCCCTCGAAATCCATCTCGCTCCAGCGATAGCTCTGCCGGCCCCACATGATCGAACGGCCGCCGACGTGGTAGCCGCGGATCCAGTCGAAGCGATAATCCTCTTCGTACGGATTGTCGATATCGTCGACGAACCAGTGTTTGGATTCCTGCGAGATCGCGTAGGTGCGCGCCTGCTTGGGCTGGCGTTCGAGATCCTGCGTCGTCGAGCGGTTGCCGTGAGGCAACTGCCAAGGATCCGCCGTAGTGGTCGGATACTCGCCATGGCGCACCATGCGTCCGCGATCGAGAACCAGGGTTTTCAGCCCCTTCTCCGTCAATTCTTTTGCCGCCCAGCCCCCGGTTATGCCCGTTCCGACGACGATCGCGTCATAGGTGTTCTTATCCATCTCGGATCCCCTAGTTGAGCGAATGCAGATAGTCGTAATTGACCCGCGCGGCTTCGAGCGAACTCATGCGCGAGAACGGTCCTTCCTGTTCGCTGAAATAGTGCTTGACCCCGGCTTGCTTCGCCGCAGCGAAGATCGGCTTGTAGTCGACCACACCGCGGCCCAGTTCTGCGCCGCGCATCTTCTCGGCCATCGGCTTGGCATCCTTGTTCTGCTTCGGCTGGAAGTCCTTGACGTGGATGAGCGGAATGCGGCCTGGATACTTCTTGAAATAGTCGACCGGGTTGCGCCCGGCGAACATCATCCAGCCGCAATCGATTTCGAATTGCACGAGCGTCGCATCAGTCTCACGCAAGACGATGTCGTAGCCGGCCTCACCGTTACCCAAGTCGACGAACTCACGATCGTGGTTGTGCAGCGCGAACTGCAGGCCCGCGCGCTTCGCCGCTTCGCCGATGCGATTGGCGACCTCCGCCGTGCGCTTCGCCTCGTCCGCGCTCATCCCCAGTTGCCATTCGAGTTTGGTCTTTGTCGCATCGACGACCAGCCCCATCAGCGAACCCGCGACGACATAGCTGGCACCCAGCACGTGTGCATACTCGAACGCCTTGTCGAGATGGTCCAAGTCGAACTGCACGTGGGTGCTTGGGCAGTGCAGGCCGGCATCGTCGAGCAGACGGCGGAACTGCTGCGGTGCAAGGCCAGCAAAGACCGCGGGCTCCACCTCCTTGAAGCCGATCTTGGCGAGCTTGTTCAACGTAGCCGCAGGATCGCGCTGAAGGGCATCGTTGACCGTCCATAGTTGAATGCCGATCGGCTTGCCTAGTGGATTGGCCATCAGCTGACGTGACATCCCCGCAGTGGCGAATGCCGCCCCGAGCGCGGCCGAACGGATGAGAAATTGTCTGCGTGATGGCTCGTGCATGTGCTTCTCTCAGTGGCAACGGTGTTTGCAAATCGACGAATACCTACTCATCGACGACGGTAAAAACGGTGCGGCCAATTTCCGTGGCTCGCGTCGAGCCAATTAATGTTAGCGTTACCACAATGATAGCCAAAAAAGCGCGTAGAGGGCGAATTGGGTCCGGTCGACATCGATCGCTCGCCATAGAACTAGCGCTCTTCCACGTTGAGGCCCCGAGGAGTGCTATTGATGGTCAGCTTGCGTCCCACTTGAGAGACGTTAAGCAGTTGCCCCTCGAATCCCCGTGGCTCGCGGTTTGCCACTGTTGTATGTGTCACCCAGTCGGGCTGGTATCCAAAGAACTCGCGAATGATCGTTTCCGCAAACGAGGCGCCCGAGCTGACGTAGTAATCCTGATCTCCTCGGCTGGCGATCCTTGTCGGCGCATCCGAGGTCTTGCCGAGCAACTCGCGGGATTGAGAAAACGGCCCTTCCGAAGTCACCTCCGCGCATCGATGCAGAAAGTCGAGCGCCTTGCCGTACTGTCCGAACTCGCTCATCACGGCGATCGTTTCGGCAGGCCACGCGGAGAAGGCGCCCATCGGACCATGATCGGGGCGATCGGAATTGGCAGCCGCCGGATCCGTCAACGATTGCGCGCGCATCCAATGGTCGGTCAAGAGTTCCCGCTCGACAAAGCCGGTCATTTCGCGGCGTGTTTGTTCGGAAAGATCGCTAGTGATGGTCAATCCGACGGTTGTGTAATCAAAGACATGGCGCATCTGTACTCGCGTGCCATCGCGATGCAGGGAATCAAAGACGCCTTGTCCGGGTTCGTAGAGATTCAACACTGCAGCGAGCAAAGTCTTGGCCTCGCTGCGCAGCTCCTCGGCGCGCCCGGAATTTCCTTCGGCGGCATAGATGGCAGCAAGGCGCCGCATCATCCAGACGTTCGCCGCGTTGAACGAGGGCACCTCGTGGATATAGGTCGGAACGCACTCGAGCAGATTCGGAGCTTCGCCATAGTCCGCGAGTGTGCGTCCGGGCCTGACCAGGGTTTTCCAATAAGTCGCGAGTGCGTCCATGTGCTCGAGGACGGTTTTGCCGTTTATCTTCTCCGCGAGGAAGGCATGGTCCCCGGTTACGTTCAGATAGGTATCGATCTGCAGAAAGACCGAGAAATCGTTCGCGCTATACCAAGGGCCTTGCAGAGAACCGGTGAGGAATTCTTCGGCGTAACCGAGATGAATATCCTTGGTCAGCCACTGACGCAGATATTCCTTGAGCATGGCGGGATCGAGCAACGCTAGCACCGTTGCCCATTCGCGCGTATCCCAGAAGTACACCATGATGTTGTTGTAATGGGGAGCGTTGCTGACGTAGACGCGCGGAGCAAGCGGAAAGCTCGTGCGATAGGTGGCCAAAAGCGAAGCCACGCTCACGTAATAAACCCGGCGCAGCTTTTCGTCACGGGTGACCAGGCGCGGCAGATGACCCGAGAAATAGCGGTTGTTCGGCGTGAACATCGCCTCAAACAGCTCTTGCCAGTCGTGCTCGACCTGCCCAAAAGCCGATGAAAAGCTGCGAGCCCACTTCCCTGCGAGAGCGCGAACATCAGCCTCCTTCGCACCCAGAGCGAGCGCGTAATCGATGCTCATCGAGGACCGCGGCTTCAGCGTGATCCGCCAAATCGCCGTCCCGGAGCCGTCTAGAGCGAAAAGCTTGTCCGGCTTGCGCGCAAAGCCGAAATAGTTCGCCAGCCCACCGTTTGCATCACGCAGCATCAGGCCGCGGCCGCCATCGGACACCGCCGCCGCAAATCGATTGCCGTCGCGTGGGACTTCCCAACCCCAGTTGCGATGCAGCGATGTGCTTGCCGACAAATTGATTTTCAGTTCGAAGGTCTGAACCGAGGGTCCTTGATTCGAGAAAACCAGGTGAAACAGAAACCCATTTTCAGAGTAAGGCATGCGCGTAGAGCTTTCGACGGCAATGCCTTCGGCTGTCCCTCTGCGCAAAACCTGATAAGGAAACCAACGCGTTTCCTGGAGCGCGGCCCGACGGCCATTGATGGACATGCCACCGGTTTCGCCGGCCATCGTGATCGGCGGGAAACTGACATTCTCGATCGACACGAGGTCGGAGGCCACCTGTGCCGCACCACGCGTGTTGTTCAACGCCGGCAGAGAACGAAGACTCGGCGCACTCTGCCATTGGCCTCCCAACTCTTCCAATGACGGGATGGCCTGCGACTGGGCATGGACCGTTTCCGTCGCCGCAAACAGCAGAAACATCGTGGCGGCCACGACGGAATTTCTCATGAAATTCAACTCTAAGAAGCCTCTGAAAAATTCCCTTCGCCGTAAACTCGTCGAAGGACGTTCGCGTCACTCGCTGAATTGGCGAAGGTCTCCGTTCATGGCTCGATAGGCTCACCACGAACGGAGAACTTGTTTAGATCCCCGCCTAGTTCATCGCACCAGGGTAGCGATAAAGATCCCCTACACTGCTACTGCCCAGCGCACTGTTGTAGAACCTCACATCATCCACAGTTCCGTTGAAATCCTGTATGCCGCCCTGCGCCGCACCAATCGTTGTCACCCCGGAAGGCACACTCGGCGTCGTCCCGGAACCCGTTATTGCAACGGAAACGCCATTGACGTAAAGGCTCCAAATGCCACCGCTTCTCGTTGCCGTAACCAGCGTCCATTGGCCCGTGGGCAGTGTCACCTGTGACGACATCACGGCTATACCACCCGCTAACAAAGCCAGCTTGTTGCTGTTTCCATGATCAAGAAAAATAGCGTAGCCACTTGAAGCCGTACTGCCATTATTCAAAATCACCTGATGGTCCGAAGTGGAACCGTTCCATTTCACCCAGGCGGACACGGTGATGTTGTCTGTCTGTGTAGACGCGAGGCTCGATGCTTGTACGTAGGCATTCGTGCCGTTCAAAGCCAGTGCGCCGCCGGTTACGCCAGCCCCCCAGGTAGCAGTCCCGTATACCGTACCTGTGTCGCCATGCCCCGAGGAATCTGCCGCACTTGTGCCCGAGGTTTCATCGAGCTTCCAGTAGGCGACCGGGGCTGGAACGGCATTGTAGAGAGCCATGACGGTATTGCTGCTGAATCCACTGTTGTAGAACCTCACATCGTCTACAGACCCATTGAAGTTCTGCGTACCGTTCAGTCCGGCGCCAATCGTAGTCGCTCCGGAGGGTGTATACGGTGTCGCCCCGGCATTGGTTATTGCAACGGCGCTGCCATTTACGTGGAGGCTCCAAGTGCCGCCACTTCTCGTCGCGGTAACCAGCGTCCATTGGCCTACGGGCAATGTCGCCTGTGACGACATCACCGCTATGCCGCCCGCCAACAAGGTCAGCTTGTCGCCATTTCCATGGTCGAGAATGACGCCGTAGCCACTCGTAGCGTTGTTGCCGTTGTTCAAAATAACCTGATGGCCTGAAGTCGAGCCGCTCCATTTCACCCAAGCCGACATCGTGATGTTGTCTATCTGTGTAGAAACGACGTTCGACGTTTTTGCATAAGCATTGGTGCCGTTCAACGACAGTGCGCCACCCGTTACGCCCGACACCCAACTGGCGGTCCCGTATACCGTGCTCGTATTGGCGTGGCCCGAAGAATCTGCTGCGCTCGTGCCCGAAGTTTCATCGAGCTTCCAGTAGGCGGCCTGAGGATAGTTTTCCGGATCGATATGGCCGATCCAAGTCGTCAGGTTGAAGGGGATCGATCCGCTAGCCGTGAATTGCACACTGAACTGAGATGCTCCGGCTGGCAGGGTGGCGGTTCCGGACAGCGTCAGATCGGCGATCTTCTTCCGATACTGATCAGCGGTGTAGGCGATATTGCCTCTGACGATCACATACTGTCCCGACGCCAGCGCCTGGTTCGACGTTACTTGCTTGCCATCGGGAAGGACGATGGTGAAGCCGTTCACCGCTGCATTGACCGCCAGGGCGACATTCAACGGCTGCGCGTAGAAGCCGTTCGTGATCGCGACGGACGTCGCCGTCGTGCCGGCGCTCGCCGAGTTCTTCACTTCGGTGATCGAGGTGAGGGTGAAGTTGTTTGGCCCATTCTCAACGAGGTCAAACTTCAGGCTCGAACTCTGCAGCAGCGCCAGCTGGGCCTTGCTGAAGTAATTGGCGGCCCGTGCATCCTCCCACGCGTGGAAAGCGGCAAACAGAGCATCCCTGTCGCCATATTCGTCCAGCGCGGCCTGGCTCACATAGAAGGTATAAGCGCCGTTCCAGCCGATCGATTTGGCTTCCAGATTTTCCGCATCGTACAGCGACCACGTAGGATCAAAGGACTGGCCACCCATGGTGGGTGGGAAATAGCTGGCGCCGTATCCGTCGCGAAGGTCCTTGCCTTCAGTGAGCCATTGGTTGGCGACCGGATTGAACATATTGGCGCCACCGCCGAGAGGGGTGGCGTTCAAATACTCCCAGCCGCCCGCAAAGAGCGCGGAGGGCAAGGCACGGAACGATGTGGCGCCGGTCATTTGCGAATACGTGTTGAAGAACCGGCGCAAGAAGGTGCGGACGCCGTAATACCCCTGATTCTGATAAAGGGTGCTTTCCAGGCCGTCATAGCCGATCTGCTCCATGCCGTTTTGCGCCATGAGATAAGCGTAGTAATCCGCATAGTCCAGCATCAGGGTCATGTCCGCAGTAAAGCCGTTATAGGCGCTTTGCTGTAGCTTCACGAGTTCGTCGCCGGCGTTGTGGGCCGCAGCCGTTGTCCCCCCGTGCGCGCGTACCACGCCCTGCAACGTATAGGGAGCGGAGGAACTGATCCCGCTGTAGCGGAGCATCTCGCTGCCGATTTGGAGGTAAACCGAACTGTCTCCATAAGGCCACGTGCCCACTTCGGCCAGGAAGGACGGATCGTCTACGACGATGTTGGTGTCGGTCGCCGAGATGCTGTTTGCCAGATGGGTCCGCAGGACCGTCTGCAAATGCGGGCTCGCGACGGGCTCCACGTCACCGCTGATGCCCCCCTGAAGGAACAGGGAAAGCGTGTGGAGTCCGCCGAAGCCTATCCCTTGTTGCGCCGCCAGCGTGGCGTAATTCTTGTAGCTCATGCTCGCATTGTTATAGGTCACCGATCCCTGCCAGACCGCGCCATTGGTAACCGAGCCGTGCGAGCGGTCGATACTGGGGTAAAACTCACCGAGGTCCGCCGACGCCGACGAGAGATGTTTCAAGCCCATGGAGGTGGCGTACTGGATGGCCTTGTCGAACGGGCCGCTCCAGGAAAGACCCGGCTGATTGGTCGCGGGATCGCGGATCCACTTGCCGCCTATGGTGAGATGCGGCAGGTTTTCGCCGAGGATGATACTTTCGATCGTAGACAGACCGAGATCGTCAGGGCTGCCGTAGAAGGCAACGGCCGAGCCAATGAAATCGACACCTGGAAGCGCATCGCTGACTTGATGACGTGCACGGTTGTTGGTGAAATCGGGTATCAGGGAGTACAAATAGGTGTACGACCGAGTGCGGTCGCGCGAGTGGTAGGCCACGGTGGAGCCGAAGCTCGGTTCCAGCTTCGCCCCGCTGCCTGCATACAAATGGAAATACGGCTCGGGATGCGAATAGAAGGCGACGTCGCTGCCCCCATCTCCGCCAATGCCGAACTCTTCGCCTTCATAGTACGGCGCGGGGACCGGATTGTTGACCGGATCGGACGAGTGGATGTAATAGCGCAGCGCGTAGCTGTCGCTGTCCGACGGCGGACCCGCGATGGTGTTGTCATCCAGGCCCCAGATGCCGATGGCGTAGTCGTCGTTGCGCACCACGCCGATGACATCGCCAATGGTCTTCGAAATCGAAGTATGCAGCGGCCCCCAAATGACGTTGTCTACGCTGCCACGTGGCGCGAGTGATGCCAGTTGGAAGCGGAAATAAGTGCTCTTGGATGCCACATTGATGGTGGCTACCGCCCCATTCGGATAACTGAGAACGATCTGCTGGCCACCATTGGCCAGAGATGCGGAACTGGGCAGCACGAGCGTAGTGTAGGGCTGACCATACTCGTGGAGGCTCAGGAGCGGCGAGAGATGGCCTGGTACGGCGTATTCCTTACCGGCGGGTCGCGACTGGAAAGACGAGACGAATCCGTTGGAATCAAGGGTGATCTGGGCGTAGGTGGTTTGCAGAGTGAGGAGAGTGGTTTGCGCCCCAGCCGAAGGTACAAAGAGGGAAATGAAAATGGCACCGAGAAAAAGTCTGGTCACTGCCAGTCTGTTGCGGAGTATTGATCGGTTCATCGTGGCTCCTGAGTGGTCATGCCATGCGTCTCGACATTAATATCTCAAATAATGCAAATGAATTTCATATATCTATATCTGAAATATCAGTGTAAAACTACCACCACCGCCTTGACGCATGCACGCCGCAACGCAGCACGGTGACGAGTTTGGGTGTAACGGGTGAAGAGCTGGCGCAAGAAGCTGGACAGCAGAAGCAGACGTGGTCCCATTCACCGGCGTTCAAGGCCAAAGTGGCGCCGGACCCCGTTCGCAACGAAAAGGCCCTTGAGGTGCATCACGTGACGACATCGGGCACCGGAATAGTGACACTTCGGGCTCCTGATCAGCCCCAACTCTCAGCTATGAAGTACAAGCCAATTCGAGTCGCTCACCCAAGCTTCGGCAGGCCAACGCCGGCGTCCACGCGCAGCGTAAATCCGTCCACCTCGTCGGCGAGATGCGAACAGAGATAGAGGAACGCGTTGGCAATGGATTCGGGTGAATTGCGTTTGCCGAGCGGCGAGACGCGATCCACCCAGGCGCGGTAGACGGGATCGTTGTCGTAGATGAGCTTGGAACTGCCCGCCGCGACATTGCCGGGACTCACGCAGTTCACGCGGATTTGGTGTTTCGCGTATTCGAGCGCGAGGTTCCTGGCAAACATCTCAAGTGCAGCCTTGGCCGCGACATAGGCGCTGATGCCCTCCATCGGGATCTGCGCCACAAACGAGGAAGTGAAGATCAGGTGTCCGGCGCATTCGCGTTTGCGCCACTGTGCGAGCACGGCGCGCGCGAGATAGGTCTGCGCCGTGAAGTTGAACTTCACGATAGCGTCGAAATTCTCCTGTGTGCAGGTCTCAAACGGAAATACGCCGGTGCCGCCCGCATGCCCCAAGGCGACATTGGTCCGCGGATACTTCGCGAAGATGGCCTCAACCGTTCCCGTCACGGCGACTGGGTCGGTGACATCGAGTTCAAAGTAATCTGCGCGCACACCCCATTGCGCCAACATCTTTCGGGCCTCGGCCTTGGCGGCCCGGTCGGTGACGACGAGCGTCGCACCGGCCTTGTCGAGGGCCTTCAGGATGAACTCGGCGATGGCGCCGAGACCGCCCGTCAGCAGGATGGTTTTGTCGGAAAGATCGATGGACATGAGATGATCGCAGTCGATTGAAGAAAAAACTCACGCAAAGGCCAAAGCGGTGCGTTGGAGGACAGCTGCTTCGTGGATTCGATGCCATTACGTGAGAAAGCGGGAAGTTGTTACTTAAAGCACCTTGTACTTCTTGAGCGCGGCGGTGGAACTCATGCCGGCTTCGATGGCCTTGCGCACGACATTCTCCTTGCGCGCCTTTTCGAGCGACTTTTCGATGACTTCGCCCTGGACCTTTTTCGGCACGACGACGACACCGTCGAGATCGCCGAAGACAAGGTCGCCCGGTTCGATCCAGACGCCGCCGATCTCGATGGCGCAACGAAAATCGGTCACCTGCGTGCGCACCGAGGAATCCTGGGCGAAGCGGCCGCGGCTGAAGACGGGCCAGTTCTGTTCGAGCATCTTCGGCGTGTCGCGATGGAAGCCGTTGACGACTGCGCCAACGGCCCCGCGCGTGCGCGCGGTGGCGGTGAGCAGCTCGCCCCAGTAGGCGCAGCGCATGTCGCCGCCGGAGCACAGATAGATCTCGCCGGGCTCGAGCTGGTCGAGCGCTTCGGTGAGCAGGCCGAACGGTTTTTTCTGCGGGCCATGCACATCGATCATCACGACCGGCATCGCGCGACCGACCAGCTTCATCTCGGTCAGCGCCGGCTGGATCGGCTGCGGCAGGAACTGGTGGTAGTAGCCGAGCGCATCGAGTACATCGCCGACGACGGGCGTGTAGAGCTCGTTCTTGACCAACGCGAACAGCTCGCGCTCCTTCACGGAGGGTTGCGGAATGACGAAGGGCTTTTCGGTTTTCTTGCTCATGGAATGTGTCGGAGGCTTTGTTTCAGAAAATGACGCACACCGGACAACCGATGGCGAACGGCGGGCCGGCATGCCCCGTGGGCAGACCGGTACTCGCGTCGAAGCCGAAGGCGACGGCGTTGTCGGAATCCTGGTTGAGCGCGACGAGCCATCGACCCGAAGGCGTGAAATCGAAGTCGCGCGGGGTCTTCCCGCCGCTGGAGAAATTCGCAGTAAGGGTAAGGTTGCCATGCGTATCGATATCGAACACGGCAACCGTGTCGCTGCCGCGCACAGAGGCTGCAAGCGTCTTGCCTGAAGGATGCAGCCGGATGGCAGCTCCGCCGGGCGTACCGGAAAAATTTCCGGGAAGCGCAGAGTGCGAAGCAACGAGTTTCCAATCGGCGCCTTGACCCTCGTACACACGCACGATAGCGTCCAATTCGCTGAGCAGGTAGAAGCGCGGCAGCGTCGGATGGAACACGAGGTGGCGCGGGCCGGAACCGGCGGGCGCGTCGATCGCAGCGGCGGGACCGAGCGTGCCGCCGTCGAGAGAATGCACCCAAACCTTGTCGCAACCGAGATCGCAGACAAACAGATGTCCGCCGTCCGGCGCCACGATCGCTTGGTGCGGATGCGATGCCTCCTGCCGTTCGCGATTGGGGCCGGAATCTTCATAGGTGATCGCGCAGTGCGCCGCCGCAATGGAACCGTCTGCGCCGAGAACGTGGGCGGTGACACCGCCGAGGTAGCTCACGGCATAAAGTGTCTCGCTGCCGGGCGACAGCGCCAGGTGGCAGATCGCGCTGCCGGGCGTTTCGCATGGGCCGCCGATGCGCTGGAACGCGGCGTCGAATGTGCCGATTTCACCGCCGCCGGTATGACGTTCGCTGGCGACGAGCAGCGTGTCGCCGGCCCACATCATCCACATCGCATTTTCCGCGTGGGGATATGCGCAGACGCGCGCGAGCGCGCCTGTCGCCTCGTCGAGTTCGCAAACGGTGACGCCCTCGCCCTCTGCGCGGAACCATGGGTTGGGCGCATTGACGGAACCGATAAAGAGACGAGTCATACGCGATACGTCACGCCGCCTGCATCGCGGCTCTGAGGTAGCCCATGGCGAAAGCCATGCCCGCGTACCAGGGCGCGTCGCAAGCCATCTGCGGCGCATGGTCCGGGATGATGACACCGTCGTAATTGTTTTCCTTGAGGACGCGCATCACGCGCAGCACATCGATGTCGCCTTCGTCAATGAAGGTCTCGCGGTAATGCGGAACCTTGCCGACGACATTGCGCAGATGGATATAGGGCGCCATGTTCAGGCCCTTGTCGCCGAATCGCGAATACTTCTTGGCCGCTTCATACGCATCGCCCTCGGTCATCTCCTGGATGGTGCCGAGGCACATCTCGATGCTGTTGTGATAGCTCGGCTTGGCGGCCAACAGGCGGTCGTAGAGATACGGCTGGTTGACCAGGCGCGGCTGGCCGCGCACGCGTTCGAGCGGCGGATCGTCGGGATGCGCGGCAAGGCGCACGCCTGCCTGCTCGGCGACGGGTACGACTTCCTCGAGAAAGCGCTCAAGGCGACGCCAGAGTTCCTCGCTGGAGATTTCCGGCAGGAAGCCCTCGCCGGGCTGGTCGTGCCACATGTTCCACACCATGCCTTGGCGGATCGGCGCGGTGCTGCCCTCCTCGATGCCATCCATGATCACGCATTCGGCGCCGCCGCGCGCGCGTCCGGTCACGCGGCCGGCCACGCCGGCGAGCGAGAAGTTGTAGCCGATCACCGCGATGCCGGCTTCGCCGACATTGCGGATCATCTGCTTCACCTGCTCGATCTGCTTCGCGCGCTTGGGCCCATCGAGCAGGATGTCGTGCCAGTGCGCGGGATCGAAGTTCTCGATCGCGTACCAGGTGAGGCCCTTGGCCTCGATCTGTGCCTTCAGCCGCTTGAGGTCGGCAACTGCCCAGATCTTGTCCGGGTCGCCAGCGACGCCCCAGCCGTTGAGCCCGCCGATGGGCTGGTCGCGCGTCTTTTGCTCGCTCTGGTTGAAGTAGTCGACGAGGTGAACGACGAGGTGCGTAGCGCCGCACTGACGCGCAAAGTCGTAGTGCGCCTCGTCAAGCATGTGTCGGTAGAGGCCAAAGCCGAGTTTCATGGCTTGGCCTTCAGCTGCCCAAGAACCGTTCGTTCAGTGTCCGATGCCACTTCACGTCCTTCCAGTTCTCGAACTGCGGCTGCGCATAGTTGTGCGTGGTCCAGCCCCAGAAGCCGCACGCGATGGCGTCGTCGCACGACCACTTGGCCCACTCCAGCAACCAACCCCAATCCAGTTTCGGATGGTCGGTGTAGTACCACGACGCCCAGCCCTCGGTGCAGGTCAACGGTGCGCCGCGGCGAGTACTCCAGTTGGCGAACTCTTCCATCTTGAAGCGCTGCCGCGCGTGCAGCATCGGCGCGATCGCCGCCGCGGTCTTCACCGCGCGATCCGAGAGCTCGGCGAACCATTTGTCGGTCTTGAACAATCCGTCCTTGATCAGATCGTTGAAACGCGTGCGCTCGGTCCAGCGCGGATCGGCGTCGGCAAAGAAGTGCGCGTCCACGCAATCCAGTTCCAACGGCACGTCGAGCCAGCGCAAATCGTCGTGGATCGACGTCGTGAATCTCAGCTCGGGAAATTCGCGCCGCAAAAACGCCAGCGGCTTGTTGATTTCATCGGCGAGGAAGGCGATTTGCGCCGGCGAAAACTTCGGCAGGTCCTCGTATCCTGCACCGGTCGCCTTCTTCATCCGGTCAAGCAGGTCCGGGAAGAAGTGGGGCGTCTCATTGGCGATGTCGACATAGAGGAGACGATCGAATCCGAAGCGTCGTTTCCATTCCGCCAGTTGCGGCGCCCACATTTCGGCGCCTTCCATCATGTTCGCGGGTCTGCGCAACACCGGCGGCACGCCATGAAAAGTCGGGCCGTCCGGCATGAACCACCAGGCGCTCAGCGTGTAGTGCAGCGACGGGCGTCGATGCAGTTTCTCGATGAAGTCGATTTCCCATTGACCGACCGGACCCTTCACGGCCGTATTCCACCCCCAGGGCATATAGGGCAATTTCGGGTCGGCAAACTCCAGCACCCGCTGCGGCTTGCGCAGGTCGATCCACTGCGGCATCGCATCGAGGCGCACCGTGTTGTAGCCGCGCTCGACGGTCTCGTCGAGCACGCGATCGTAATCGGCCATGGAGCCGCCGGGCCCATGGCGCAGCAGATGAATCGTGTCCCACATCGCCATCGTCAGGCGTCGAGGCTTGAGATCCTCGCGCATATCGTAGGCGCCGACCGTTCTCCTTTCGGTGCTCGGGCCTCTATCCGTGGCCACCTGCGCCGGAAACTGCGCCGCGGGCGCATCTTTCGCCGCGTCCGTCGCGCGTGCAGCACTGCTCAACGCCAAGCCGCCCAGCGCTCCTGCCGCCCCGCCAATCATTTCGCGTCGTGAAATTGTCATATAATATAAATTAAAAGATCAGAATGTGTATCTGATATTGTATGCATTCGGATGATCTGTCAAATTGACACTGACGCAATGTGCTCAGGAATCAAGGCGCCCGGATAAACCAACGGCGAGCTTTCAGCCAGTTGTGGCAGAAGATATTAGGTGAAGGAAACTCGCATGACGGCAAAAGACAGAATTCACTGCCTTTACGTGTTCGTTGCGACATCGGTACTGCTTGCCGCCTATGCACACGCCGCCGCACCCTCGACGCTGGCGGCGACGCCGCCGATGGGCTGGAACGGCTGGTACCAGTTTGGCGACAAGGTGACCGAGCAGAACATCCGCGACGCCGCCGACACGATGGTCGCAAGCGGCATGCGCGACGCTGGCTATGTTTATCTGAATATGGATGACGGCTGGCAGGGCAAGCGCGACTCTAACGGCGTGCTGCACCCGAACGAGCGCTTTCATGACATGAAGGCGCTGGCCGACTACGTCCACGCCAAGGGACTGAAGCTGGGCATCTATACCTCGCCGGGCGGCAAGACCTGCGCGGGCTACCCTGGTTCACTCGGGCACGAGGAGCAGGATGCCAAGACCTATGCCACTTGGGGCGTCGACCTCGTCAAGTACGACCTGTGCAGCTTCATCGACGACTCGATGAAGAAGCGCCATCCCAACGACGCTGCCGCGCAGACACGCCTGATGATCGATGCCTACGCGAAGATGCGGCGCGCGATCGACGCCAGCGGTCGACCGATGGTTTACTCGCTGTGCCAATACGGCATGGGCGCAGTGTGGGAATGGGGCGCATCGGAGGCCGTCGGCGGCAATCTCTGGCGTACCGGACCGGATGTGGGTCTGCGCGGTCTGTACTGGAACGACATCTACTATAACGCGAGTGTGCAGGCGGGACTCGCCCGCTACGCCGGACCGGGCCATTGGAACGATCCGGACATCCTCGAGGTCGGCGTCACCATCGACAAGATCGCTCTTTCCGCGCCGGAGAACCGCGCGCATTTCAGCCTATGGGCGATCATGGCCGCACCGCTGCTGGCAGGCAACGATATCGCCCACATGACGGCCGACGTGCGCACCGTGCTCACCAACCGCGACGTCATCGCCATTGACCAGGACCCACTGGGACAGCAGGGTCAGCGCGTCCATGTCGACGGCGCGATCGAGGTATGGACCAGGCACCTGGCAAACGGCGACCTGGCGGTGGCGGTCTTCAATCTGGGCGAGGAGCGCACCGCCGAACGGCCGCTCTATCTCGACCCGGCCGCGTTCGGATTGCAGGGCCCGCAGACCGGCAAGGATCTGTGGACCGGCAAGACAGTGACACTCGATGCTCGTCGACCGCTCACGCTTCAGACCCACGACGTGTTGCTGGTGCGCGTGCACAAGTAAAAGCCCGGCTCGCGAGCCTGACCTGCACGGCACCTTCGCTGCGCTGCACACGCGACCAAGTAATTCGATTCGTGGGTGTTATTTTTCGAACGACGCCGCGAGCGTTTGCCCGGCTTTGGCGTCAAATTCATAGTTGGCGCCGACCTTGCGCACACCGTCCATGGACCACAGCGGCGCACGTCCGTTGAAATTGTCGCGGATGCGGACGATGCCGTCGTGATGCGCGGTCAGTCGGAAGGATACCGTCTTGCCACCCGCGCGCACCGCGGAGACCGAGACGCCGCCCTCCGCGCGCAGATCCTCGAACGAGGCGTCAGCCCACTCAGATGGCGTGGCCGGGAAGATGCGGATCACGCTCGTGTCGCGCACGCCGGGCGTGGGGCTCCAGCTTTGCAGGAGCATCTCGTGCACCGCCTGCGCGGCAAGGAAGTTTCCCTCGAGTGTGAACGGTCGGTAGTGGGACTCGGCATAGCCTCGTTTCGTCTGGTCGCCGTTGAGATGGAAGCCGTTGCGCGAGACAAACGCCTCGGTAAAAATTTTCAGGTACTTCAATGCGCCTTGCGCATCGCCGATGCGCGCGCGCAGGCAGGACATCCAGACGAAGGAGTATCCGACCCATGCACGCGTGCCGAGTTTTTCCCACTCGGCGAGCGAAGCCTTGATGCGGCGACGATCCTCATCCGAGCCTTCGACCGTGATCAGGTTGAACGGATACAGTCCGATCAGATTCGACAGATGCCGGTGCGACGACGGCAATGCAGTCACCGGGTCGAGCAGCAGACGCCCGTCATCTGCTGCGTGGTAGTCACCGAGTTTGTCGGCGAGCGCCGCCCAGTCGGCGGCCTCCGCCGTGAGGTTCTGCGCCGCCGCCATCTCGCGTAAGGCGAGAAAAAGCATGCGCAGAGTCATCAGGTCGAAGTTACTGTTCGGCGTGAGCCAGGACTTGGGGCTGTCGTCGAAAATTTCCGGTGAGGTCGAGAGCGGCAGCACGAGCCGGCCGGACGCATCGGGCTTGAGCAGTTGCCTGACGGAGATGCCGACTTCTTTGCACCATGGATAGGCGCGTTCGACGAGGAACCTGGCATCGCCGGTGTAGCGCCAATGCAGGTAAAACAGATGCGCGCTCCAGGCGCCCATTGTCGGCGACGTCGAGTACTGGCCCCAGCCGCCGAGCGGGTTGCCTGCGAGGGTCATGACCCCGGGAGGGTTTGCGCCGCCGGTGCCGAAAAAATCGTGCGCGAACTTGCGGAATTTCGGTCGCAGCTTCCAGAGGAAATCAAGATAGGCGGCGCCCTCATCGAAATGCCCCGCGGTCTGGTACGCGATGTAGGTCATCTGCGTATTCAGATCGTTGTGGTAATCGCCCTTCCATGGCGGGAGCTGGCCGTTGTCTGCGGTCCATACGCCCTGCAGCGGCATCGGCGGCGCGCCGCGCCGCGATGCTGCGCCGTAGAAGTATTGCGCGATGTCGTATTGACGCTGGATATCGGCGTCGGGGATGGTTACGCGCGACTGCGACCAGAAATTCTGCCAGCTGCGTTGGTGCGATTTGAGTCCGTTGTCATAGCCTTCAGCGAGTGCCATCTTGGCGCGCTGCCGCGCGATGGCGAGCGGGTCGGCACCGTCTTGCGTGCTGGTGATGGCCACCGCAAAGACTGCCCCATCGGACGTCTCCTTCCTCTGCACGTACACGCAGTATTTGAGTTTGTCCGCGGCTTGCTGGACATACCAGCGCGCGTCTGCGTCCCTACCCTTGAGCGCTTCCGGGTAGCCGAGCCTGGCGGTGCCGCCACCCGAAGAGGATTCCTCTGCGACACCGGCACTCGCGCGCGAGACATCGCCGGTGGACATGAGCCGAATGTCTTTAACACCCTCGGGAAACCGGAGCATCGCGACCGGGCGGTTGGCGTGAAAGAACGCCGTCGCGGCAACGCCGGTAGCGGAGTCGGCGCGGGCCTCGGCGGCGGCAAGATTGAGCGAGAACGCAGAGAGCTTGATCGCCGGATCAAGGTCGAACTCGATGCGGCCGACCGGGAGTTTGGTCGGGAACGGCTCAAGCCAGGGCGCATCGAGAATCCTGTTGATCTCGGCGTAGTTACCCTCCGCTTTCAGCTTGAGGATCGTCGCGTAGTTGAACTGCTTCGGGTCGTAGGCCTTTGCCGGCCGTTCGTCCCACAAATCGCCTCGATCTAGCGACAGGCGCAGCGTAGAACCGGAGCCCCAAAGGAGGCCGCCGGTCAGTCCGTTGCCCAAGGGGATCGCCTCGTCCCAGGAATCGATGGGCGCAGTGAGACGCACAACGTTCTGCAAAGGCGCTGCGGCTCTGGCTTCGCCGGAGAGGCCAATTGCCATCGCCATGGCGCTGAAGAAAGCGAGGAGGCGAAGCGTCATCTCGAATCACACCGAAAGGATTGTGCCGAAATTAGAAATATCACCGATAAGCACCAAAGCAACCCGCCAGCGCGTGGGGTGCATTCTGTTTCGTCATTCAATTCAGTTTCCTCAATGTATGGCACTTCTTGACGGCGGGAACCCAGGCAACGTTCTGGGCTTGCGCATACCGATTAAATTGATTAGCGGGACCGATCTATACGATCACATGACCGAGGCTGATCACCGGCAAATAAGGTATGACCTCTTTCGTCCAGAAGCAGACTTACGGGTATTCGAAATGCTTGCCCTCAAGCACCTTCAGGTAAGACATGAAGTTCAAGGGCCGCGCACACGGCGCGGCCCTCGCATTACATCGACGTCATGCCTGTCTGTCCTTGCGCTCCGAACTTGCTACTGCAGCGAGAACCAGTGCAGGTTCCAACCATTGTTCGATACCAGCAAACGGACCGTGTGCTGGCCCGCGGGCAGGGTGAGCGTGTCGGTCACCGTAGTCCAGTTCTGCCAGCCGCCGGTGCTCGGCAGGGACGTGCTCTTGACCGTCGAGCCATCCACCTGGAACGCAACCAAGCCGGTGTAGCCGGAGTTGACCGCAACGCGATAGCTCACGGTATAGCTGCCCGCGGTGGCTACGTTGACGCTGTAGTCCATGGTGGAACCGTTCGAGAACCAGCCGACGCCCTGCGTGGTGCCGCTATCCGTCACGGAGATGACCTGCACTCCCGAACTGGCCGCGACGTAGCTGGGTCCATCGATCTGACCGGGCAACGACTGTCTCGTGGATGTCAGCGTGAACGAGCCGAAGTTCCAGCCGTTGGCGACCACCTTAATCCTGATGGTGTGTGAGCCCGCGGTCAGCGACACAGGGGTGGCGGAGACCGTCTCCCAGCTGTCCCAGCCGCCGGATACCGGCAACGAAGTCGTCGTCTGCGCCACACCGTCCACGAGGAACTGAGCGCTCGCCCCGGAGTTGTTGACCGCCACGCGGTAGCTCAGCGAGTAGGTGTCGGTCGCGGCGACGATGACGTTGTAGTCCATGGTGTTGTTCGCGCTGAGGTAGCCGACGGCCGGCCCCTCCGAACTGGAAACCGTCTGGATGGCGCCCGACTCGGCGTCATAGTCGATCGCCTTGATCTTGCCCGGCACCGCGTGCGCGAGATAGCTCAGTTGGGCCGACTTGAAGTTCCACCCATTCTGCGTGACCAGCAGCCGGATCGTGTGCAGGCCGGCGGTCAGCGTGACCTGGTCGTTGACGTTGGACCAGTTGTACCAGCCGCCGGTGGGCGCGAAGGTGGTTGTCTTCTGTGCCACGCCATCGACGATGAACTGCACGGCGCCGTTGTACGGCGAAATGTCCGCGATCCGGTAGGTCACCTGGTACACGCCGTCCTTCGCCACGTTGACGAAGTAGTCCATGTAGGAACCATTCGAGAACCAGCCGACAGCGTGGCTGCCATCTGCAGGATCATTGATCACCTGCGCGCCGCCGCCGAGGGCCGAGGTGTTGTCCGCGGTCAGCGTGCCGTTGATCGCGACCGGCTGCACCTGGTTGCCCGGCGGCGGCGCGGCGGTACCGCCGTAGATATAAATGTCGTCGAAGTAGTCGATCGCACCAGAGCCGTCCGGATCGCCGAGACTCATATAGTGGAACGACGCCATCGGCTGGGTCGCGACCACAGTTCCGTCGATGGACATGACCACGTTCGAGCCGGAGGTGTAGTCCCACTTGAATTCGTGCCAGCCGAAACCGCGCGGCACCGTCGTCACCGTCGTAGTCGAGCCGCTCTTGACCAGGAAGTAGTCCGTGGAGACACGACCGTCGGTACCCAGCGCCTGCTGGGTCACGCCGTCATCGACGCGGCCCCACGAGTTCGGCAGGTGCTTGGCGTCCATGTCCGAATAGGCAAGATCGATTCTCCTGTCCATGAACTTCATCGTGACGATCTTGTTCAGATTGCTGGTGAACGTGCGCGTCAGCATTTGCCCGTTCGGATTCGCCGTCGTGTCGATGCGCAGCGACTTTTTGCCGAAGAACGGACCTTCCGCCATGTATACGGTCGACTGAACCGGCGTCCCCTTCTCGGCGATCCACTTGTTCGTCGTGTCGATGCTCGCCCCCTCGAAGTCCTCCGAGAAGTAGATGTTGGCAGGCGGAGTCGGAGCGGCATGGGTGATCGCAAACTGCGTCGGGAACGCCGACGTCAGACCGATGTTCGCGTAGTCGATCAACGAGTCGTTGAAATTGTTGACGCCGCCGTTGTCCGGTGTGCCGTTATTCAGATTCCAGTTGGCGTTGGTGAAGCTCTGCCAACCGAGGTACGCGTCCATCGTGTAGCTCTGCGGGTTGGTGCACTTGATGTTGCTGAACTGCAGGCCGGACGCGCTGATCGCGAAGTCCACACACATGACCGTGTTCTTGTCGTGCATCGACGGGCTGGCGCCGATGTTGTCGATGATGAACTGGTCGAAGTAGTTGTAGTGCGCCAATCCCGGATCGTAGCTGTGCGGACTCGTGTACTGGTAGACCAGATCCTTGTTCATCAGCACCCAGCCGAACACCGCGCTGTCCTCACCGCCGTCCTGCTGGGCGTCGTGCACATAAACGTCGGAGAAATGGTTGCCGATCGTGTACATGTCGGTCATCGGGTTGTACGCGCCGTCGTAGGTCTGGTTGCGCAGGTAGCCTGCGTTGAGCAGGATGCCGCGACGCGGCGAGTTGAAGATCTCGAGGTGCGACAGCGTGGAGTGGCCGGTGCTGGCCAGCGAGATGCCCGGCTGCGCACCGGCAAGCCGGCCGATGTCGTCGATCAGCACGTTGCTGATCGTGTGATTGCCGTTGTACTTGCCGATGCCAGGGTAGCCGCCATCCGAGTCGATGCCGCCCATGCCGAGGTGATCGAGCTTGCTGTTGGTAACGGTCAGCGAGTCGTTGTCGCGGAACACCTCGATCGCGTTCATGCCGGCGTTGGTCACGCGCGAGTTCTGGATCGTGATGTGGTTGGTGTCGGTCAGCGTGATCGCGCCGACGTGGTACTCGATCCGGTCGGTGTCCTCGCAGTACGACGGGTTGGTGCTGCCGGTCGCCTCAGGCGGGAAGAATTGCATGCCGTAGGCGTCGTAGGCGTTCCATGCATACACGTAATTGTTCGCGAACTCGGTGTCCTTGATGGTCAAGCCGTTCAGCACGATGTTGTGCACCTGCTGCGCGGGGTTCGGCACGGCGGAGAGGCTAGTCTTGTTGGCGCCCTTGAAGTAGATCGCCTTCTGCATGGTCGGCCGGACCACCGGCACATTGATTGCACCGGTTCCTGGATTAACCTCGGACGCGTTTGGGTAGTAGTAGAGCCAACCGGTGGTCTTGTTGAGGTAGTACTCACCTGGCGCATCGAGGAACGACAGGTTGCCCTGCACGAAGTAGCGGTAGTCGCTGCTGAACGTCCAATGCGTACGGTTGACTTCCGGATGCTGCGCGTCCTTGACCACGGTCAGGCGCTTGCCCGAGGTGTCGACGTTGCCGATCGGCAAGGTCTCCTGGTACCAGTCCGAACCCCCGGTGGCATAGCCGCTCCAGACGACGAATTGCGCGTCGAGCTGGCCGCGCGACTGTGCGTTGACGAGGCCCTGGATACTGTTGGCGTCGAGATCGGATCCGTAGGTGATGCTGTACGTGTCGCCGCCGGTGGTGCGCAGGAACTGGTTCGAACTGGCGGGGAAGCGCGGGTCGTAGGTGTAGTTCTTCGACCGGGCCATGATCGCCCGATTGTCGTTGACGTACAGCGTGTTGAAGTTCGTGCCTGCCGGCAGCTGCGTCTTGAATACATGGCCGACCGACGCCGATGGCAGATCATTGGCAAGGTCCGCACTGGTGGTCGTCTGCCATCCGCTGACCAGGGTGCCCCCGATGATGCGCACGCTGCCCGGCACGCCGTCGCCGCTCTGGTAGACGATGTTGTAGCCGTTCGTGCCGGAGTCGGCCGGCCCGAACGTCAGCGTGCTGGACAGGTAATAGTCGCCCGGGGCGATGTTGACGTCGATGTCGCCGGTCATGTTCGCATTGACGGTCGCTACCTGCTGTCGCGCCATGTCGATGGTTCTGAACGGCGCGTTGGAAGTGCCCGGGTTGCTGTCGTTGCCGTTGACCCCGTCGACGTAGAATGTCACCTGCACTGCCGCCTGCGCCGGTGCGACGATCACGCTCATCGATGCTGCTATAGCTGCGAAAAGTGCCAGCGTTCGTGTGACGGTTCTTCTGATCTTTACTGTCATTGGAAGACCTCCCTCGTGATGTTCGAATGGATTTTTGTCTTGCAGCTCAGTTCGGCACGATCAAATTGCCGTTTTGATACAGCACTAGTAGATTCGTTTGCGATCGTCACCCGCTGGTCGTGGCCATTTGTAGCCGCGTAGAACGTCGCCTGTTTCGACGGCGCATACGCCTTGGGCGGCTGCAAGTAGCCTCTGAAGTTCGATGTGAACCGGAAAGGATTCATCGCTGGATCGGCAAAAAAATGGGCAGGCGATGAACCCATCGCCCGCCCTTCCGCTCGATCAATACACTTGGAACTCGGACAACCCCGGCAAACCCGAGTAAGACGTGATTTGGAATTTCACCCAAGTCACGTTCTTGGTGGCGAAGCTGATCGTGTTCGCGGTCCCGTTGTTGTTCAACGCCGCAACCGTGATCGAGCTGCCGTCGCTGAAGGTCAATGTTCCACCCAGCACTTGGTCGGTGGTGTTGTTGCGATCGTAGAGCACGATCTGGCTGATCGATTGGCTCGCGGACCAGTCGAGTCGACCCCATGGGCTGGTATCGGTATTGGCTGGCGCCCATTCGCCCGTTCCCAGCTGGCCGATGATGCCGTCCGTCATCTTGGCCGCAGAGTAGTTCGAGTTGTATTGGCTCGATGCCGATGCGGTGGCGCCTGGCGCGAGATTCACTTGCGCCACGTCGAGCACCTGCATCTCAGACAGTCCATTGGTGCCACTGCTGTTCGTCACCTGGAATTTCACCCAGGTCACGGTCTTTTCCGGGAAATAGACTTCCAAAGCCGCGCCGTTGTTCGGTATGCCCGTCACCGTGACGGAGCTGCCGTCGCTGAAGGTCAACGTGCCGCCTTGGGACCAGTCGGTGGTGTTCGGGCGATCATAGAAGACGATCTTGTTGGTCTTGACACTGCTGGTCCAGCTCATCTGGATCCAGGGATTCGCCTCGCTATTGGACGCCCACTCGCCGGTGCCCCATTGACCGATGATCCCGTCGGCCACGTTTGTCGCGGCATATTGGCTGCTGAATTGGCTCGATGCCGTGATATTGGCCGTCTTTGCCAGATTCCAGTCGTAGACCTGGAATTCGGCGAGCCCGTTGCAACCGCTGCTGCTCGTCACCTGGAATTTCACCCAGGTGATGCTTTTGTCCGCGAACGTGATCACTTTGGCCGTACCGTTGTTCGGTATGCCCGTCACCGTGACCGAACTGCCATCGCTGAAGGTCAAGGTGCCACCCTGCGACCAGTCGCTGCTGTCGGGACGATCGTAAAGCACGATCTTGTTGACGATGTGGCTGCTCGACCAGCTCAACTGAATCCAGGGATTCGCTTCGCTGTTGGACGCCCATTCCCCGGTGCCTTGCAGGCCGACGATACCGTCGATGACGTTGGCTGCTGCGTATTGGCTGCTGTATACGCTCGAGGCGGTCACCGTTGCACTCGTGGCCAAATTCGTCGGCGGCACTGTGAGCGGCGGCGGCGGCGGCGTGACGGTGCCACCATAGATGTAAACCTGATCGTAGTAGCTCACGCCGAGACCATCGTCAGAACCAAGTTCGACGCGGCTGAAACTGGTTTGCGTCGCCAGCGTCTGCACCAGCGTACCGTCGATGTACATCTTCACGTCGGTGCCACTGGTGTAATCCCACTTCAGCTCGTGCCATCCATACGTGCGCGGCACGGTCGTCAAAACTTCCGACGATCCCACCAGGACGACGTAGCTCTCGTTGCTGAACGCCGTATCCATGCCAAGACCGAGCACATTGATGCCATCGTCTGCTCTGGCGATCGATTTGACGTTCGTCGAAATCGTCTTGCCGATGCCGCTGTAGTTCACCGGCTTCAGGTTCTGCCGATCGAACAACCTCATCGAGACGATCTTGTTCAACGAGGTGCCAAAATCGCGGTACAGCACCGGCTTGGAGCCCGAAGCAGCGGCGTCGCTGTCGAGCTTCAACGATGACTTGCCGTTGAACACGCCCTCCGACATCCATTCCGTCGAGATAAGCGGTTGATTGCCGCGATACATCCATTTCGACTGATCGAGGCCGCTCTCGAACGCATCCTTGAAGTAGATATTGCTCGGCTCCTGGAAGGTGATCCGCGCCGGCAGGTACGCGCTCGGATAGCTCGCGTTGACGCCGATATTCGCATAATCGATCAACGAGTCGTCGAAGGGATAAACAGTAGAAGTGAAATCGATGTTTGCGTTGACGAATTTGGCGCCGCCCTCGAAGTTGTAGTGCTGCGGATTCACCGACTTGAAATTCTTCACTTCGAAGTTGGAGTAGTCGCCCATGTCGAAATTCACACCATTCGGCGCGATGTCCTTCATGCTCGGATTCGCGCCGACACCGTCGACCAGCATCTGGTTGATGAAGTTGGGCAGCGCGCCGTAAAGGAAGCAGCCGAAAAACGCACCGTCATCGCCGCCATCCTGTTGCGCATTGTGCAGATAGATGCCGTTGAAGTGATTGTCGTGCGCATACAAGTCGGTTGCCGGATTGAAATCGGCGTCGCCGGCCGGCGAGGCCGGTGGGGCGTGATAGCTGGGCTCGCGGTTGTAGCCGCCCGAAAGGAAGATCCCTCGCCTCGAAGAATTGAAGACCTCGAGGTTGGAGAACGTGTTGTAGCCCGAGTTCATGATGGTCATGCCGCTCGCAGAACCGACCAACTGGCCCACGTCATGAACGATCGTGTTGGTGACCGTGTTGTAGCTGTTGTAGCCATTGCCCGCAGCGTCTCCGCCCAGGCCCGGATAGCCCCCTTCCAGTTCGATGCCGATGTTGCCTACGCCTTCCACGAGGGTGTTGCTGATCGTGTCGTATTGGTTGGCGAGATAAAGGTTGATGCCCATCATGCCGGCATTCTTGACGTGCACGTTCGTCACCGTGATGTGGCTCGTATTCGTCAACTGTAGGACACCGTTCTGGAATGCCGGTCGTTCGGTTTGTTCGCAGTACGACGGCTGCTTCACGCCGGTGACCAATGCTTCCGGCGGGTAAGAACCGATGCCGTCGAGATCCCCGCGGTTCCACGCATAGCTGTAATAGTCAGGGAAATTCGTGTCCTTGATTTGCAGTCCATCGAACGTGATGTTCGTGGCCGGGGTCGCGCGGGACGATCCCATCACCTCGATGACTTTGTCGACAGTGGGGATCACGATGTCCTGACTGCTGATGCTGCCTACCGGGTAGTAGTACAGGTATCCGGTGGTCTTGTTGAAATAGTATTCGCCGGGCTGATCGAGGAAGGCCAGGTTGCCTTGCAAGACAAACCTGGCGTTCTGGCCAATGGCGTAATGCGGTCGATAGGCTTCCGGATGTCCGGCCACGGTCTTGAAATTGATCGTGCCAGTGGAGGTATTGATGCTAGCGATGGGGATTGTATCGGTCATCCAGTCCCTTACATCCCAATCCCATACATACACCTGCACATCCAGATCACCGCGCGTCTGCGCATTGACGAGGCCTTGCTCGGCGGCGGCATCCAGATTCTTGCCGTACTCGGACGAGACGGTTACCGTCGAATTGGGCGCAATATTGGCGCTGGACGTGTTCCATACCTTGAACTCCGACAGGCCGTTGCAGCCGGTGCTGCCGGTTGCCTGAAACCGCACCCAGCTGACGGTCTTGTTCGAGAACGTCACGGTCTTGTCGGCGCCGTTGTTCGGGATCCCGGTGACGGCGATCGAACTGCCGTCGCTGAACGTCAATATCCCGCCCTGAATCCAGTCGCTCGTGTTCACGCGATCGTTGAGCGTGATCTGGTTGATCGTCTGGCTGCTGCTCCAGTTGAGCTGGATCCACGGATTGTTTTCGCTATTGGATGCCCACTCGGTGCTACCGGAATTGTCTACGGCGTTGTTCTTGGTGTACTGGGTGCCGACAAGATTGTAAGAAAGCGATGAGATGCTTCCACCTACGGCCGTCATGTAACCTGTATTTGTCGACGGGAACCCAGGGATTTGGCTTAAATTCTTGGTTCGCGCCATGACGGCGCGTTTATCGTTTACATACAACGTATTGAAATTGACCCCTGTTCCAACATACGTTTTGTAAACACTGCCTTCGGCCGCGGCGGGCAGATCGGCGTCGGCGCCTGTGCGTACCACGAGATTCCATGCGGACGTTACCTTGGTTCCGCCGATGAACTTGGCCGTGTCCACGCCATCCGTCGCTCGGTAGATGACGTTGTATCCGTTCGACCCCGAGTCGGTTTCGGTGAATTCAATCGTGCTGCCAACGTAGTAATTGCCGGAGGCAATGTTGACGACGATATCGCCGGTCATGCCGATATTGTTGGATCTAACGACATCGCGTGCTTTTCCAAGCGTCGCAAACGGCAGCGCTTGCGTACCCGGATTCGAATCGCTTCCATTGGGCGATACATAAAAATTCGCCTGAACAGTCGCATGGACTAGAGCCGGAATGCTCGGTGCGATTATGGCTAGAAGCATCACAATGCGCGAAATTACGGATGGCCTTTTGGGCTCGTTATTTTGTGCTGTCATAGTTATCCCTCCCGTGTATCTAAGTGTTTTAAAAATAGAGGGGGCATCTACGGTGCGTATTTTTCATCACCAAGTTCACCCCAAATTGGATGTGGGCAAAGACTCCTTGTGAGCTGCGAGTTTTTTCGAAATTTTTTTAGGCGCTTTCTGCACCATGACTACCTGATCGACGATGCCGGGGTGGACTGATCTCCGTTGCCGCCCTGGGTGTCGCCCCGCAACCATCTCCTACTTCTCTCGAGACCGTGCCGCGCATAGCAATAGAGCAAAGGCACGCTAATGCGTTTTCACATCCCTGAACATCACGCGAACTAGTGATATTTCTTATTTGATAATGTAATATCTCAATAATTCACCAAGTGAATGGGCCATGCCAGAAGTCGTGCTCATAGTCCAGGACGAACCGTCTGCGCGAGCGCGTTTGTTTCGCATCCTTATGACGCTGGGGTATGCGGACGACGAGATCGTCTGCGTCAGTGACGTTGCCCAGGCCAAAGATGTGGCTGGAAGACATAGCCTCGAGATGGTGCTCGCTGATCTCAGAATGCCCGACCGCGACGACGTTGAACTGATTGCCTGGCTCCGCTCCATCAACAAATCGCTGCCGATACTTGTGGTTTCGGCCTGGAATGTTGAAGAAATGGTTCTCGACGCGATCCGCGCAGGCGCAAATGGCTATCTGCTGAAAGAGCGCGACGATCTGGAAATTGCAGTGCTACTCAAGACCGTAGCAAACGGCGGCGCGCCGATCGATCCTTTCATAACGCGGCATATTCTCGGTTTGGCGAATGGCTCAACCCCAAACAGGGCTGCGTCCAGACCGGACATTGCAGAGGAGCTGCCTGGCGGCCTCTTGTCGAAGCGAGAACTGGCCATCCTGACCCGCGTTGCAGAGGGCATGAGCAACCGTGAAATCGCCGAGGTATTGAACATATCGCAATGGACTGTCGATACCCATATCCGGCATATCTACGGCAAGCTTAAGGTCAACTCGCGAACGCAGGCGGTGCGAACGGCACGCAGGCTCGGCCTGCTCTTCTGAACGTATCCGCCGGTATATCGCCTGCGTCCAATTGCCGTCAGGCAGCTTCAGATGGCAACGCAGTCAGGCGACTCGGTCCTTTTAAGCGCGCGACAACCCAGGCCGCCATCACGGCGGACAAAAGGCAGATAACTATCGCCGCATAGCCGTAGCTCTGCATTCCGTAGTTCGCGCCGAGGAAACCCGCCAAGGCCGTCCCCCCCGAAGCGAGCAGAATCTTG
>Ga0207647_10000084_pt1 | contig 71295 bp, 54 predicted proteins | sample KBSCornC2_FD_184295 | JGI IMG/M metagenome (GOLD analysis project Ga0207647, IMG submission 184295) | Corn rhizosphere microbial communities from Kellogg Biological Station, Michigan, USA - C2 (SPAdes) (version 2) | ecosystem: Host-associated > Plants > Roots > Rhizosphere ...
ACAAGCTGCTGCGCGACGCGGGACTAGTGCACTCGGACGAACCCGCGACCAACCTGCTGTGCCAGGGGATGGTGGTGGCGGAGACGTTCTATCGCGAGGACGGTGGCGGCGAAAAGACGTGGATCAATCCGGCCGATGTCGACCCCCGGCGTGACGACAAGGGACGTGTTGTCGGCGCGACGTTGAAGGCCGACGGCCAGCCGGTGCAGATCGGCGCGTCCGAAAAGATGTCGAAGTCGAAGAACAATGGCGTCGATCCGCAGGTGATGATCGGCCGCTACGGCGCCGACACCGTGCGACTGTTCTCGATGTTCGCCTCGCCGCCCGACCAGTCGCTGGAATGGAACGAGGCGGGCGTCGAAGGCATGGCGCGCTTCCTGCGCCGCTTCTGGCGTGACGTGGTGACGCACGCCTCGCAGCCGGATCATCCGGAGATCGATCCGGCGACCTTGAACCCCGCGCAAAAGGCCATGCGCCGCCAGTTGCACGAAACCATCGCCAAGGTCGGTGACGACATCGGCCGCCGGCGCAACTTCAACACCGCGATCGCGGCGCTGATGGAACTCTTGAACGCGCTGTCGAAGTTCGACGACATGAGCGACGCCGGCCGCGCCTTGCGCCACGAGACGTTGGAGACGATGGTGCTGCTGCTGAACCCGTTCACACCGCACACCAGCCATGCGTTGTGGCAGGCGCTGGGCCATCGTGAAACGCTGGTCGAGGACGTGCCGTGGCCGAAGGCCGACCCGGTTGCGCTGGTGCGCGACAGCGTCACGCTGGCGGTGCAGGTCAATGGCAAGCTGCGCGGCACGCTGGACGCCGCGCCCGACGCGCCGCGCGAACAACTCGAAGCCGCCGCGCGCGCGCTGCCGGGCGTCGCCGCCGCGATCGGCGACAAGACCGTGCGCAAGGTGATCGTGGTGCCGGGCAAGATCGTGAATGTCGTCGTCGGCTGACGGTAGACAGTCGGTACGCGATGAACGAACGGCTTCCGGTTGGGAGATCGCCAACGCTGGGTGAGGACCGGCCCTCCCACCTTGGTCGCACATTCCAGCCACCGCGGCTCCCCTGATACGCTTTGCCATTGTCCGGCGCGAAGACCATCCATGTTCCGCCCAGCCCGCTTTCTCCAATTCGTCGCGTGTGTCGCTTGCATCGCCGTGCTCGCCGGTTGCGGCTTCCACCTGCGCCGCAGCGCCGCACTGCCGGCGGTGATGCAGCAGCAGGTGTACCTGCAGATCAGCGGCGGCGGCGAATTCACGCGCTCGCTGGCCGGCGCATTGCGTGCGGCCAAGGTCGACGTGCTGGATAGTTCCACCACCGGTGTCGCAACCCTGTCGGTGCCGGTTGCTGCGTTTGGTTCGCGCCTGTTGACCAGCGGCGCGGTGCAGCGCGTCGGCGAATACGTGGTGACCTTCAACGTGCAATTCACCTTGATCGACGCGAATGGCAATACCGTGATTCCGATGCAGACACTCTCGCTGTCGCACGAATTCGCGCTCGACCAGACCCAGTTCTCGGCGATTTCCAGCGAGACCGAAGCGATCCAGCGCAGTCTTGTGCGCGAGATGACCGACGCGGTGATGCGGCGCCTCGAAGCGCAGGCGCACCTCGGCACATCGGCCGCAGCATCGAGCACGGTGCTCCCCGGTCCGGTTTCCAGCACCGCGGCGCCGGCCTCCGCGTCCAGCGCGGACTGAACCGTGGCGGACGCGTTCGAGGCTTTTCTGAAGGCGCTGGCGAAGGGCGAGCTGGCGCCGGTGTACCTGTTGGCCAGCGAAGAACCGCTGCAACTGCTGGAAGCCGGTGACGCGTTGCGGGCGCGCGCCCGTACGCTGGGCTACGCTGAGCGCGAAGTGCTGGATGTCGAAGCGCATTTCGACTGGGACCGGCTGGCGCGCAGCAGCGCAAGCCTGTCGCTGTTCTCGTCGCGTCGCTTGATCGAATTGCGCCTGCCCACCGGCAAGCCCGATCGCGATGGCGCCGCCGCCATCACCGAATGGTGCAAGTCCCCCGCGCCCGACACCGTGCTGATGATCAGCGCCGCGCAATGGAGCAAGAAGCACGAAGGCGCGTGGGTGAAGACCGTTGAGCGCGCCGGTGTCTACGCATGGCTGCGCGCGCCCTACCTGGAGCAACTGCCCGCGTGGATTCGGGCACGCATGCACGCGAAGGGTTTTGCGCCGAGCGAAGACGCGATCGCGCTGCTGGCCGAACGCGCCGAAGGCAACCTGCTGGCGATCGCGCAGGAAATCGACAAGCTGGCGGCGCAACGTGCGGGCGGCGCGGTCAGCGCCGAAGACCTGGGATCCCTGGGCGCCGACAACGCCGTCTACGACGTGTTCAGGCTCACCGATGCGGCGTTCGGCGGCGACGCGGCGCGCGCGTTGAAGATATTGAACGGCCTGCGCGCGGAAGGCGAGGACGTGATCCCGATGCTGGGCTGGCTGCTCAACCAGATCGACCTTGCGCTGCGGCTTTCGTCGGCATCCGATTTCGCGAGCGCGGTGCGCAATGAATACGGCATGTGGCCCGCGCGGCAGAAACTGTTCGCGGGCGCGTTGAAGCGGGCAGGGCACGGCAATGCACACTGGCGGCACTGCCTTGCCGAATGCGCGCGCATCGACCGCATGGCCAAGGGACGCGAATGGGGCGACCCATGGCGCGAAATGGAACGCCTGCTGGTCGCGATCGCGCAGCCGCGCAGCGCGGCTGCGCTGCTGGCCGCGTGATGTCCGCGCGTCCGCTCGCGATCTTCGGGGGCACTTTCGACCCGATCCACATCGGCCATCTGCGCGCAGCGTGGGAGGCGTCCGAAGCGTTGGATGCCGAAGTGCGCATCGTGCCCGCGAAGATTCCTCCACACCGGCCGCAGCCGGTCGCCAGCGCCACCGAACGCGCCGCGATGCTGCGCGCGGCGCTGGTGGGTCAGGGTCGCCTCGCGCTCGACTTGCGCGAACTCGAACGCGAAGGGCCGTCGTACACCTTCGATACCCTGACGTCCTTGCGCACGGAAATCGGCGATCAGCGTCCGCTGGTGCTGCTGATCGGCGCCGACGCATTCGCCGGCCTGTCCGAGTGGCACCGCTGGCGCGAATTGTTCGACCTTGCGCACATGTGCGTGCTCACGCGGCCCGCGCAGATTCCGGCGATGCCCGATGCGCTTGCGGCCGAAGTGGCATCGCGCACTGTTGACGACATCGCCCGCTTGCGCGGCGACCCGGCCGGTTGCGTGCTGAACATGGTGGTATCCGCGCTCGGCATTTCCGCCACCCGCATTCGCGCACTGCTGGCGGACGGCCGCGAACCGCGCTGGCTGGTGCCGCAGGCGGTGCTGGACGATCCGGCGCTGTTGCGGCCTTATCGCGGAGCTGGCGGGAAGCCGTAGTTGCTCGTCATTCCGGGGCTGTCCGCGGCTTCATCGCGGGCGGAACCCGGAATCGGTCTCCCCGGCGAAGCGTCTGTGTGAACGCGGCACCGCGCCCCACTTGCGCTCGAATCCGAGTGGTGCATACTGGACCTGCGCACTCCGCGCGCCAACCAAAGGCCGAGGCCTTCGAGAACTTGACCTCTCAATCCGCGTCGCGCTCCACCGCCGCTGCCATCAGCGGCACGCCCACCCTTGCAACCTTGCGCCGCCGTGTCCTCGCCGCCCTCGATGAACTGAAGGCGCGCGACATCCGCGAAATCGACGTCCGCGGCCGCACCTCCATCGCCGACCTGCTGATCATCGCGTCCGGCACCTCTTCCCGCCACGTCAAATCCATCGCCGACGAAGTCGTCAAATACGCCAAGCGCGCGGGCATGTTGCCGCTGGGCGTGGAAGGCGAAACCGAGGCCGAATGGGTGCTGGTTGACCTGGGCGACATCATCGTGCACGTGATGCTGCCGCGCGTCCGCGAGTTCTACGGGCTGGAACGCCTCTGGACCGTGGGCGACCAGGAACCGGAGGCCGCAGCAGCCAACGATCACTGAGCGACGCGGCATGCGTGCCAAGCTGATCGCAATCGGCGAACGCATGCCGGGCTGGGTCGCGACAGGTTTCGCTGAATACGCGAAACGCCTGTCCCGCGACCTGCCGCTGGAACTCGTCGAAATCAAGCCCGGCGCGCGCGGCAAGGGCCGCGACGATGCGCGCGCGGTGGCGGACGAAGGCGCGGCGCTGCTTGCGGCGTTGCCGCGCGACGCGCACGTCGTTGCGCTGGATGGCCACGGCACCGCGTGGTCCAGTGAACAACTCGCCGATCAGTTGTCGAACTGGCGCATGGCGGGTCGCGACCTCGCGTTCCTGATCGGCGGCCCCGACGGCCACGCCCGCGACGTCCTGCAACGCGCCGACCAGCGCTGGTCACTCGGGCCGCTCACGCTGCCGCACATGCTGGTGCGCTTGGTCGTGGCCGAGCAGTTGTATTGCGCCGTGTCGATCCTCAATGGGCATCCGTATCACCGCGGTTGACCGGGGTTTCCCTTCTCCCTCCGGGAGAAGGGCGCAAGGCACTGCCCCTGTTTTTGCGCGCAGCGCCGGATGAGGGTTCGGCAGTGCCGAATGGAGTGGTCTGCGGACGTCGTCGGACTTCCTGCGCTCAGCGCCAACCTACAACTGTGAATGCACGGATCAGGTGGCGGGGCCTCAATTGCTGCCCGTGTCATCATGTTTGAGCAGCTTCACGCGTCTATTCGCACTCCGAAGTGGCGTTTCTTGAATAGAGGGGCGGTTTGGCAGATAAAGGGCGGGCCAGAGGAAATTGCGTGGCTCACCAAGGAGCGCCTGTATGGCTTCAGTCGCTCGTGGAAAGAACTGAAGGGCCTTGCGGCACACCAAAACTCGGTATCGGGCCCTGGCTGTTCACGACTCTCATGTGAGTGACGTCGAAACGAGGTGGCATGGCGATCGATCTTGGCGTGATACTCACGCTGCTGCTCGTGGTTGGATTCCTCGCCCAGTGGCTGGCGTGGCGGATGCGTCTGCCGGCGATCCTGTTCCTGTTGTTGATTGGCATCGTGATCGGGCCGGCGACGGGGTTGTTCGATCCCGACAAGGCGCTGGGCGATTTCCTGTTTCCAACCGTGTCGCTCGCAGTCGCGTTGATTCTGTTCGAGGGCAGCATGACGCTGCGGTTTTCGGAACTGCGCGGGATCGGCCGCGCGGTGCGCGGCATGGTGAGTTACGGCGCGGTGTTGGCGCTATTGATGCTGGCCGGGGCGGCGCACTGGATCGCGGGCGTGCCATGGTCGATTGCACTGCTGTTCGGCGCGTTGACGTGCGTGACGGGGCCGACGGTGATCACGCCGATGCTGCGCACGCTGCGGCCGAATGCGCGCATCGCCGGCGCGTTGCGTTGGGAAGGCATCGTGCTGGATCCGCTCGGCGCGCTGTTCGCGGTGCTGGTGTTCGAGGCGATCGTGACGCATCAGCAGGGGCATTCGCTGGCGGTGTTCGGCGCGACGGTCGGCATCGGCGCCGGCATCGGTCTGGGCGTCGCGGCGGTGCTGGCTTTCCTGTTGTACCGCCAGTTGATTCCCGAATACCTGCAGGCCTACGGCACGCTGATCGCGGTGCTGGGCGCGTTCACGTTGTCCAACCAGATCACCCACGAATCGGGACTGGTGGCGGTGACGATCATGGGCATCACGCTGGGCAACCTGCGCGGCATCCACATCGACCACATCATGGATTTCAAGGAACACCTGTCCACGCTGCTGGTGTCGCTGCTGTTCGTGGTGCTGGCCGCGCGCCTGCACTGGCCGCTGCCGCCGGGCATGTTGATGGCGGGAATCCTAGTGTTCGTGGTGGCGCAGTTCGTGATCCGCCCGGTGTCGATCGTGGTGGCGACGTTCGGCAGTCTCTTGAACTGGCGCGAGCGCGCGTTGCTGTCATACGTGTCGCCGCGCGGCGTGGTCGCGGCCTCGGTGTCGTCGCTGTTTGCGTTGCGGCTGGGCGATCTCGGCGTCCGCGGCGCGGATGCGTTGGTGCCGCTGGTATTCATCCTGATCATCGCAACAGTGGTGTTGCAAAGCGCGACCGCAAGGCCGCTGGCGCGCTGGCTGAAGGTGGCCGACCCCGATCCGGATGGCGTGCTGATTTTCGGTTCCGATGAAGTTGCGCGCGGCATCGCGCGGGCGCTCGCAGACCAGAAATTCCAGGTGGTGCTGGCGGACGATGACTGGGAAGGCATCAGCAAGGCGCGGATGGCCGGGCTGACAACCTTCTTCGGCAATCCCACTTCGCAGCACGCCGCGTTGAATCTGGACCTGACGGGCATCGGTCGCCTGCTGGCGATGTCCGGCCGGCGCGAACTCAATTCGCTGGCGTGCCTGCACTACCGCCAGGAATTCGGACGCGAGAACGTCTATCGCTTGCGTGTGCTGGCACCCGACGACGCCAGCAATCGTTCCGCCTTTGCCGGCAACCTGCGCGCGAAGGCATTGTTCGGCGCCGACATGACGCGCGCCCGTTTCGTCGAGTTGCTGGATGGCGGTTGGCGCATCAAAGCCAATGCGCTGACCGCCACGTTCGCCTGGCCGGATTTCGTCGCGCAGCACGGCGCGGATACGGTGCTGCTGTTCGGGCTGGAGCCGAACGGAAAACTGCGCGTGAACAGCAATCGGGAGAAGACCGGGCCGCGCCCCGGCTGGACGGTGATCGCGCTGGTGCCGCCGCAGCAGGGCGCGCGCGTGGATGCGGCGGCCGCCTGATCGCTGCGGTTATGCTTGCGCGATGCTCCATCTCGCATCGCAATCCCCGCGCCGCCGCGAGCTGCTTGCGCAGATCGGTGTGCCATTCGAAATCGTGGAGGTGGACGTGCCGGAGGTGCGTGGCGCGGATGAAGCGCCCCGTGCGTACGTCGAACGCGTGGCGTGCGCGAAGGCACGGGCGGGTTTGCGGGCGGTGAGCGCGGGCGATCCGGGCGCGATCGCGCTGGGTGCCGACACCGAGGTGGTACTGGGTGGCCGCGTGTTCGGCAAACCGCATGATGCCGGGGCCGCCATGGCGATGCTGCGCGCGTTGTCGGGTCGCCAGCATGCCGTGATCTCGGTCGTATGTTGCGCGAGCGCGTCGTCGGAAAACGTCGCGGTGTGCCAATCGATGGTCAGGTTTGCCGAACTGGACGAGCGCGCGATCGCGGACTACGTCGCCACCGGCGAACCGTTCGGCAAGGCCGGCGGTTACGCGATCCAGGGCAAGGCAGCCGCCTTCATCGCACACCTGTCCGGCAGCTACTCGGGCGTGATGGGCCTGCCGCTGTTCGAAACGGCGCGGTTGCTGCGCGGCGCCGGTGTCTTGGCCTGACCGCGACTGAACCGGGTGCGATTGCTGCATCGACAGGTACAGACCGCCCGGGCTATAACGGGCAAGCAGGTGTGGGCGGTCTTGCAGCTCGCGCCTTGCCGACGAACGCACATGGATATGCGGGCGGATATCGCCGCATGGATGACTGCCTGCCGAATGCCTACTCCGAGCGCCCGACATGACCGAGGAAATCCTGATCAACGTGACGCCCCGGGAGGCGCGCGTCGGCGTGGTCGAGAATGGCATGCTTCAGGAAGTCCACGTCGAGCGCAGCGGGCATCGCGGCTACGTCGGCAACATCTATTGCGGACGCGTCAAGCGCGTGATGCCGGGGATGCAGGCCGCGTTCGTGGACATCGGCCTGGAACGCAGTGCGTTCCTGCACGCGGGCGACATGGCGCGTCCCGGTTTGAACAGCGACGCGATCGAAGGCACGACATCCATGTCTGCGCCGGCGCCCGTCGTGCGCCCCATCACCGAACTCGTGCACGAAGGCCAGCGCGTGGTCGTGCAGGTGATCAAGGATCCGATCGGCAGCAAGGGCGCACGGCTTTCGACCTATCTTTCCATACCGTCGCGCTACCTGGTGCTGCTGCCGGACAGCACCACGTTGGGCGTCTCGATGCGGATCGAAGACGAAGTGGAGCGCGAACGCCTGCGCGGCGTGCTGTCCAGCTTGGCGGGGGGCGGATCCGGTCTGATTGCGCGCACCAACGCCGAAGGGCTGGATGCCGCGGCGCTGGCCGAAGATGTCGCCTACGTGACACGCGTGTGGCAGACGGTGTCCGAAGTGATCGGAGGCGCACAACCCGGCGATCGCGTTTATGAGGAACCGCCGTTGCCGCTGCGCGTGCTGCGCGATCTGATGCATGACGACATCGAGAAGGTGCGCGTGGATTCGCGCGAGACCTTCGAGCGCACGCTGGCGTTCGCGCGACAGTTCATGCCCGGCCTGACCGAACGCATCGAACACTATCCCGGCGAGCGGCCGATCTTCGACCTGTATGGCGTGGAAGACGAAATCCAGAAGGCGTTGCGCAAAGAGGTTCCGCTGAAGTCGGGCGGTTACCTCGTGATCGACCAGACCGAGGCGATGGCCACGATCGACGTCAACACCGGCGCGTACCTCGGCTCGCGCAACCTGGAGGAGACCGCGTTCCGCACCAACCTCGAAGCCGCGCAGGCCGCGGCGCGTCAACTTCGCCTGCGCAACCTCGGCGGCATCGTCATCATCGACTTCATCGACATGCACGACGACGAGCACAAGCGGCAAGTGCTGCGCACGCTCGAGAAGGCGCTGGCGCGCGATCACGCCAAGACCACCGTGTATGAAATGAGTCCGCTGGGGCTGGTCGAGATGACCCGCAAGCGCACCACCGAAAGCCTCGCGCGGCAGTTGTGCGAACCGTGCCCCGCGTGCGCGGGCCGCGGCATCGTCAAGACCGCCGAGACGGTCGGCTATGAAATCTTCCGCGAGATTACCCGCGCGGTGCGCCAGTTCGAGGCCGAGAAATTGCTGGTGTTGGCCGCGCCGAAAGTCGTCGCGCGGATGCTGGAAGACGAATCCGCCGCGGTTGCCGAGTTGGAAGCCTTCATCGGGAAGTCGATCCGCTTCCAACCCGAGGAGCAGTACGGGCAGGAGCAGTTCGATGTCGTGCTGCTTTGATTTTTTCTTGCCCGAGGTCGGGCCCTGCAGCTCTGTTAGTGCGGGTGACAACCCGCCGTCCGCGTGGTTGGCGGGATTCGCTGCGCTACTCCCGCCCTACACGCTGGTTTATCGGTGTACGCGCGGATTTGCAGGCTGGACTCCGCAATGACGCCATGGCGCCATCACCTGCGCCGCGGGCGTTTCGCGCTGACCGTGTTGGTGGCGGTGCTGCTGATTGCGGCGGCGGTCGCGATGGGACTGGTGCAGATTCTTTTGCCGGTGGCGACGCACTATCCGGAGTTCATCGCGCGGCAACTGTCCGAACGGCTGCACCGCCCCGTCACCTTCAGGGGGGTGACGAGCCATTGGCAGCCATCGGGTCCGTTGCTGACGGTGAAGAACCTGACACTTGGCCCCGAAAAGCCGGGCGGCGGTGCGGTCACGCTGAAGCAGGCGCAATTGAAGTTCGACTTCGGCGCGTGGCTGCGCCCGTCGCATCGCTGGGTCACGCTGCGGCTCAATGGCATCGAGCTGCGGGTCGAGCACTCGATGTCCGGCTGGCGGGTAGCCGGGTTCGGCAATTCGCCGGGCGAAACGCACGCGCCGTTGCAATCGCTGCCGGTGGATCTGGACCTGAGCGAGGTGCGCGTCGATATCGTCGACAAGGTGACGGGACGCTCGTGGCGCGTGCTGGCGCCGCGGCTGCGGGTGGTGAACATCGGCGATTCGGTGCGCTTCGGCGGCAGCCTGCAGCAGCTCGGGACCCGCCAGGCGGTCACCGTGAGCGGACGCATGGACGCGTCCGAGCGCAATTACGACCTGTATGTGACGACCAACAACTTCGATCTCGCCGAAGCCGTTCGCGGGCTGGATCTCAAGGGATACGCGGTGCGCAATGGGTTGGCGGACATCGAAATCTGGGGCCATTGGCGGGACGGCAAATTCCAATCCGTGGCGGCCCGGTACGCGGTGCGCGATCTGGTGGCGTCGGGACCGGAAGGCCGAAGCGTCACGCTTGCGGCACTCGCGGGCAGGTTCGAGGCCAAGCATGTCGCGGACGGCTGGGACATTGCCTGGCGGGGGCCGGGCAAGGCGGGCACCAACATCGATCAGGCCGGCGGCGCGATCGTGCACGTGCGCGGTCACGCCGGCACGTGGGGGGTGTCCGCGGCGGCGCGTGCGATCGACCTTTCGCCGTGGCTGGCGTTGGCCGCGATGGCACCGCAGGCGCCGAAGGCGCTGATTGACTGGGCCGCGCAGGCGCAGGCGCACGTGCGGCTGGATGCCGCGGCGCTGACATGGCGCGAGGGCGGACGCTACGACGCGACGGTGCGTTTTTCCGGGTTGCAGTCGAGCGCGACGGGTGCCATTCCGGGCATCGCGTTGGCGCGGGGCATCGTTCGCGCGGACAACGAGGCGCTGTCGCTGGAGCTGCCGCCACAGGGCGCGACGCTCGCGCTGACGGATGTGTTTCGCAAACCGTTCCAGTTTCGCCAGCTCGGCGGCACGATGGTGGCGTGGCGCGAGGACGGGCTGTGGAACATCGCGGCCGATGGCTTGCACTTCGATACCGGCGAATTCGCCGGCAATGGTCAGGCGTATTTGATCTTGCGTGGCAACGGGCACAAGCCTTTCATTTCCGCGTGCGGCGCGCTCGAGCACGGCACGATCACCGACGCGAAGATTTTCTGGCCTTATCGCAGCATGCCGGCTTCGCTGATCGCGTGGCTGGATCACGCCTTCGTGGGCGGCGCGGTGACCGCGGGGCGGGTGGTGGTGCGCGGGAACCTGGATGACTGGCCATTCCTCGATCACGAGGGTCGCTTCGAGGCGACTGGCGCCGTGCAGGACGCCACGTTCGATTTTTCCGACGAGTGGCCACGCGCGACCGGCGTGGATGCCGCGCTGGATTTCGTGGACAACCACATGGTCATCGTCGCCACGCACGCGACGGTGCAAGGCGTCACCACGACCCACGCGGTGGCCGAAATTCCGGATCTGCACCACGGCGTGCTCGGTCTCGACATCCAGGGCGGCGGCACCGGCGCCGAGTTGCTGAACTTCGTGCGCCACAGCCCGGTCGGCGCGACCGCCAAGGACGTGCTGGACGGACTGAAGGTTGGCGGCAAGGCCAAATTCGGCATCAAGTTGTCCATTCCGCTGGATCAGGCGGAAAACTTCACGCTCGATGGCAAGGTGGATCTGGCCAATGCGGACGTGACCGCGGCGAAGTGGAACATCGCGTTGAAGGATCTGACCGGGCCGTTGTTGATCGACAACAAGGGCTTTCGTGCGCAGGACCTCTCGACGGTGTTCCGCGGCGCGCCCGCGAAGCTGTCAATGGCGGTCGGCGGCAATGCGGTGAGCGATCCGAAGGTCATGGTGGAAGCGTCGATGGACACCATGGCTTCCGCGCAGGCGCTGGTGCAGGGTTATCCCGACCTGACGAATCTGGTGGAACACGCCACTGGCGCGGCGCCGTTCCACATCGCGGTGCGCGTGATGAACGGCGAAGGCGGCGCGCCGGCCACGACGATGCTTGACGTGAAGTCCAGCCTCGTCGGGCTGGCGCTGGATTTTCCGGCGCCGCTCGACAAACCCGCGGACAAGGAACTGCCGCTCGATCTCACGTTGCAGCTTCCGCCCGCCGGTGCCCCGTTAACGGTGTCGCTGGGCGACGTGCTGCAGGTGCGCGGACGTCTGGGCGACGCCGCGCGCAACGTGTCCACGGCGCTGGCGATGAACTTCGGCAGGGGAATGCCGGCGAGCGTGCCCGAGCGGGGGCTGGTGGTGAACGGGCGCGCGCCGCGGCTGGACGTGAGCGGATGGATCCAGCAGGCACTGGGTGGCGAATCGGGCGGCGCGTTCCCGGAACTTGCGAAGGCAGACGTCGGGACGGACGCCGCCGAGGTGTTCGGCACCGATCTCGGCGCGCTGCGGTTTTCGTTCGATGCTGGCGCGGAGGACGACACCATCGCCTTCGATGGCACGGCCGTGAAGGGCACGATTGATTTGCCAACCAGCAATCTCGCCACGCGCGGCATCACCGCAAAACTCGATTACCTGCATTGGCCCGAGCCACCGGAACCGAAGCAGGAATCCGGTCCTCCGCCGCCACCGACGCCGCCGCCCGCGAATTCACCGATCGCGCCGGCCACGGTGCCGCCGCTGCACGTCACGATCGGCGATCTGAAACTCGGGAAAGCGCAACTCGGGGCGACCACGTTCGAGAGCACGTCGACGCCGCAAGGCATGCGCATCGACAAGTTCGAGTCGAAGGGCGCGGATTTCACGATCCAGTCGCACGGCGACTGGATCGGCACCATGGCTTCCAGCCAGTCGCACCTCGTCATCGACGTCGCATCGCATGACTTCGGCAGGATGCTGGGGGCGTTCGGTTTCAGCGGCCTCCTGGCCGGCGGCAAGGATGCGCGCCTGCACATCGACGGCACCTGGCCCGGCGCGCCATCGGGGTTTTCGCTGGCATGGATGTCGGGCGAACTCGACATCAAGGTGGGCGAGGGCCGCATCCTCGCGGTGAAGCCGGGCCTGGGGCGGTTGCTGGGACTGCTTTCGCTGCGCGAGATCCCGAGCCGGCTGATGCTGCATTTCGGCGACGTGTTCAAGTCGGGCTTCGGCTTCGACAGCGTGACCGCCAATTTCCAGTTGCGGGACGGCAGCGCCCACACCCGCAACATGATCATCACCGCGCCTGCGGCGCGCATCGTGATGCAGGGCCGCACAGGGTTCCGCGCACGCGATTACGACCTCACGGTCGACGTCACGCCGCACGTCGGCGGTACGTTGCCGGTCGTGGGCGCGGTGATCGGCGGTCCGGTCGGCGCGGCGGCCGGACTGGTGGTACAGGGCCTGATCGGCAAGGGGCTCAACAAGGCCGCGGGCAGCATCTATCGCGTCACCGGCAGTTGGGACAAGCCGAAGATCGAGACGATCGCCTCGCTGCCGCTGCCCGCACCCGACGCGAGCACTGCCGCGCCCGCCGCTTCCGCGCCGATTCCGGCCGGCACGGCGCTGCCGTCGCCAGCCGCAAGCGCGTCATCCGCACCGAGTGTGCCGCCGCCCGCGGTGGGGGCGTCAGTCGCGACGCCTGCCAGCGCCGGCAGCGGCGGTTGAACGTCGCCGTGCTTGCGATTCCGGTGGCGCGCCCTTACGTTCAGTCCGATTGCAATCTCCTTGCGTGACTCGATGGATTCCCAACTGACGCTTGCCGAACGCAGCCTGCTCGCACCGGGCGGCCTGTCCACCAACGATCTCGAACGCGTATTCGCGCGGGTGATGGCGCCGTCCATCGACGCGGCCGATCTGTACTTCCAGCATTCGCGCAGCGAATCGTGGGTGCTGGAGGACGGCATCGTCCGCGACGGCAGCCACAGCATCGAGCAGGGCGTGGGCGTGCGCGCGGTGTCCGGTGACAAGACCGGCTTCGCCTACTCGGACGACATCGTATTGCCGCAGTTGCTGGAAGCCGCCGGTGCGGCGCGCGCCATCGCGCAGGACGGCAACGGCGCGGGCAAGCCGCTGGCAATGCGCAACACCCGCGCGCTGTATCCGGCCGACGATCCCATCGACGCGCTGGACAGCGCCGCCAAGATCGCGCTGCTGCGAGAGCTCGATGCGCTGGCGCGCAGCCTCGATCCGCGTATCAAGCAGGTGATCGTCAGCATGAACGCCACCCACGAATCGGTGCTGATCGCCGCGGCCGACGGCACGCTGGCGGCGGACGTGCGTCCGCTGACTCGCGTCAACGTGCAGGTGATCGCCGAACACGACGGCCGCCGCGAATCCGGATATTCGGGTGGCGGCGGGCGCTGCGCGTATCGCGAGCTGATCGATTCCGGCCGCGCGCACGGGTGGGCACGCGAAGCGGTGCGGCAGGCGCTGGTGAATCTGGATGCGGTCGACGCGCCCGCAGGCACCATGGACGTGGTGCTCGGCCCCGGCTGGCCGGGCGTGTTGCTGCATGAAGCGATCGGCCATGGCCTCGAGGGCGACTTCAATCGCAAGGGCACCTCCGCGTTCGCCGGCCGCATCGGCGACAAGGTCGCGGCCGACAGCGTGACGGTGGTGGACGACGGCACGATGCCGGGTCGGCGCGGTTCGCTTTCGATCGATGACGAGGGCACGCCCACGCACTGCACCACGCTGATCGAAAACGGGCGGCTGGTCGGCTACATGCAGGACAAGCACAACGCACGCTTGATGGGCATGGCGCCCACCGGCAACGGGCGGCGCGAATCGTTCGCGCACCTGCCGATGCCGCGCATGACCAATACCTGCATGCTCGCGGGCGAGCACGATCCGCAGGAAATCATCGCGTCGGTCGAGCGTGGACTGTACGCCGTGAACTTCGGCGGCGGGCAGGTCGACATCACCAACGGCAAGTTCGTGTTCAGCGCCAACGAGGCCTACCTGATCGAACACGGCAAGATCACGCGGCCGGTGAAGGGCGCGACATTGATCGGCTCCGGTCCCGAGGTGTTGACGCGCGTCGCGATGCTCGGCAACGACCTCAAGCTCGACGAAGGCGTCGGCGTGTGCGGCAAGGAAGGCCAGAGCGTGCCGGTGGGCGTCGGCATGCCGACGACGAAAATCACCGCGATGACGGTGGGCGGAACGTCCGCGTGATTCGGTCGGAATCATGTAGGAGCGCGCCTGCGCGCGACAGGTACCGCACCACGGTCGCCAGCTGGCTGGCTCCTACAAGGGTTCGATTTCGCGCAGCAACCGGAACAGTTCGCGTTGCGCCCGCGGCGGCTTGTTCGCATCGCGCTCGCGTCGCGCCTGCCGGATCAGCGAACGCAGGTGCTGGTGGTCGACACCGGGATTCTCGGCGATGAACGACGTGAGGGCCGTGTCGCCGTTGTCGCCCAGCAAGTTTTCGCGCAGTGCTTCGGTACGGTGCAGCGCGGCCGTTTCGCGGGCGTTCTTGCCGCGATCGTTGGCCAGCGCGGCGCGTGCGCGTGCGAAGTCTTCCTCGTCATGTGCGCGCATCAGCTTGGCAAGATGCGCGAGCTGGCGCTTGTGCGCGATGTGCGATGGCGTACGTTGCACTTCGGCGAGTTCGTCACGGACGTCGTCGGGCAGTTCCAGCTTGTCGAGGCGCGCCGGTGGCAACTGCGACAATTGCGTGGCGAATGCCAGCACGTCCAGCGCCTCGCGGCGGCGCGCGCTGCGGCTGGGGCGTTCGTCGTCGGCGTCTTCTTCGGTGCGGGGCATGATCGCGGGTCTGAACGGAAAACGAAAGTGAACACGAACATTGTGACAGCCGAAACCGGCAGCGCGGAACTGGACCATCTGGCCGATCTCTCGGAGGACGTGATCCGGCGTGCGCGCGCGGCCGGTGCTTCGCAGGCGGAGATATCCGCGAGCGTCAGCAGCGGTCTTTCGGTCGACGTCCGCATGGGCGAGGTGGAAACCGTCGAGCGCACCCGCGATCGCGGCTTCGGGCTGACCGTGTATTTCGGGCAGCGCAAAGGCACCGCTTCCACCGCCGATCTCAAACCCGAATCGATCGAAGCGACGCTTGGGCAGGCGTGCGCGATCGCGCGCTACACCGAACCCGATCCTTGCGCCGGCCTGGCCGATGCAGCCTTGATGCAGACGTCCTTCCCCGAACTCGACCTCTGGCATCCGTGGCAACTGGACGTGGATCACGCGATCGAGATCGGCCGCGAAGTCGAAGCAGCGGGCCGCGAGAATGCTGCGGTGACCAATTCCGAAGGTGCCAGCGTGCAGTGCGGCGATGCATTGGGCGTGTACGCCAACTCGCACGGTTTCGTCGGTCGCGAGCGCGGCACCCACCATTCGATTTCCTGTTCGCTGATCGTCGGCAAGGGCGACGCGATGCAGCGCGATGGCTGGTATGAATACGTGCGTGACGCAGCCGACTTTCCGTCATCCGATTCGATCGGCCGGAAGGCCGGTGGGCGCGCCGCGGCGCGGCTCGGCGCACGCAGGTTGTCCACCCGCGAGTGTCCGGTGATGTTCGCGCCAGAAGTCGCACGGTCCTTGGTCGGGCACCTGATTGCGGCGGTCAGCGGCGGTTCGTTGTACCGGCGCGCGAGTTTCCTGCTGGACCACGCTGGCAAATCCGTGTTGCCGGTGTTCGTCGACATGATCGAAAAGCCATTCTTGCCGCGCGGCCATGCATCCAGTGCTTTCGATGCCGAGGGTGTGGCGACGCGCGAATCGCCGTTGGTGCAGGGCGGTGTATTGCAGCGCTACGTGCTGGGCAGCTATTCCGCGCGCAAACTCGGACTGACGACCACCGGCAACGCGGGTGGCGTGCACAACCTCGCGGTCGCGGCCGGTTCCGTCGACGACGACGCGGCCGACTTTCGCGGGTTGCTGCGCCGAATGGGCACGGGTCTGTTGGTCACCGAATTGATCGGGCAGGGCGTGTCGATCATCACCGGCGACTATTCGCGTGGGGCGGCGGGTTTCTGGATCGAAAACGGCGAGATGGCCTATCCGGTGCAGGAAATCACCATCGCCGGCAATCTCCGCGACATGTTCATGAACGTGCAGGCGATCGGCACGGATGTCGATCCGCGCTCGTCCATCCTGGTCGGATCGATCCTCGTCGGGAAGATGACCGTCGCGGGCGAGTAGTGCTGCCGAATCGCGAGGGACCGTGCACCGAAATCCTCGGGTGGCGTTGGGCGCGAAAATGCGCGACAGCCTGATTTTTCTGCTCCAAAACAGTGCTTGACAGGCGCTTTGCAAGCGACGACAGTTCTTGTCGCGGCCCGTCCATCACTGCTTTGAGGGAGGTTGGCGATGAGCGTTCCACCGGAATCCGTGACACCCCCGGCGTCTGCCGGCACACCACCACCTGCAGGCGTTCCTTCCGCGGAAGAGCGTCAGTGGGCCATGTTCGCGCACCTGTCCGCGCTGCTGGGCGCCTTCGTCACCGGCTGGATCGGCGGTTGGGGCTGGTTTCTCGGGCCGTTGATCATCTGGCTGGTGAAGAAGGACACCATGCCGTTCGTGAACGACCAAGCCAAGGAAGCGCTGAATTTCAACATCACGATCGCGATCGTTTTCGTGATCCTGACGATCCTCGGCTTCGCCACGCTGGGGGTGGGCTTCTTCGTCGCGATCCCGCTGATGATCATCATTGGCATCGCCGCGCTGGTGTTCATCATCCTGGCCGCGATCAAAGCCAACGAAGGCGTGGCCTATCGCTATCCGTTCGCGCTTCGGCTGATCAAGTGAGCGCAGGATGCACTCATCCCGTGCAGCCCATGGACGGGCGTTGACGCGGGCTCCATGATGGGGCGCGCCCGTCGCCGGGCGCGCCCGTTTTGCTTCAGGATTCTTCCGGCGGCTCGAACGGGCGCGCCGTTTCGGGGCGTCCGGGATCGAGCAGCAGCTTGACGCGCGCCTCGGTCTGCTCCAGTGCCGACTGGCAACTGCGGAAGAGTGCGATGCCGCGTTCGAACGAACGCAGCGATTCATCGAGGCTCAACTCGCCGCCCTCCATCTTCGCGACCAGTTGTTCCAGTTCATCGAGCGATTGCTCGAATTGCGCGACGGGCGAAACGTCCGCGGCAGGCGTGTCGGGTTTGGCGGATTTCGGCATGCGGGCAAGCTAGCGCAGCCGCAAGGGCGAATCAATCACCGATCGGCCGAGCTTGCAAGTTTCGAGCGGGTCGATGAAAATTGCCGGCTCGCTATGGTGGTGGTCCGACGAGCGCCTGCGCGATGCCGGTTGGATCGCGCGCGAGTCGAGCCGGTGAGCCATGGAGGGTCGAACGCGAGGCGTTTGCGGCAGTCCGGTGGACTGTCGCGCCGGGTGTGAGGAGGAGGCAATGGGTGCCGACTGGAAGGTGCACCATGGATGGTTGCTTGCGAAAAGTTTTCAGTGGTGGATGTAGCTCAGCTGGTTAGAGTCCCGGATTGTGATTCCGGTTGTCGTGGGTTCGAATCCCATCATCCACCCCATTTTTTGTACAATGAGCGCTTGTGTGCGTGGGTCATGTTCGATACGCGGCCCGCACCCTTTGCCCTCTTCCGTGAACGGGAGAGGGGAGTGATCGTCCCCCGCGCGGGGACAACGTTATGAATAAAGCGGGCCGTTAGCTCAGTTGGTAGAGCAGGAGACTCTTAATCTCTTGGTCGTAGGTTCGAGCCCTACACGGCCCACCATTTTCCAGCCGAGTCCGTCCTCACCCCTTGTCCTCTCCCGCAAGCGGGCGAGGGGGGTGATCATCGCGCCCCGCGCGATATCATTTTCGATGAAGCAGGGCGAAAGTGGCGGAACTGGTAGACGCGCTGGGTTTAGGTCCCAGTGGGGCAACCCGTGCGGGTTCGAGTCCCGCCTTTCGCACCAGGAAGTATCTTTTACCTTTGCCATGGATCGGGAACATCGAGCTTGCAGGCAACAGCCGGTGTCCACGGATGGCGACTCCGGGCCCAGGGACGGCGCGCTGGCGCGCATGATCGGCATGAACACGCAACACCGCACTGAACATCAGGAGCTGCAATGCAAGTGTCCCTGGAAAACGTCGGCAAGCTCGAGCGCAAGCTGACGGTCAAGTTTCCGGCCGAACAGTTCGAGTCGAAGGTGCGCCAGCGCATCAGCGAACTCGGACGCAATGTACGGCTGAAGGGTTTCCGGCCCGGCAAGGTGCCGACCAAGGTCATCGAGCAGCGCTTCGGCGCGCAGGTGCGCGGCGAGGCGCTTTCCGATCTGATCGGCAGTACCTTCCGCGAGGCCGTGCAGCAGCAGAACCTGCAGCCGGTCGCCAATCCGAGCATCGACACCGATGGCCAGCCGCGGGACGGCGAAATCGCCTATACCGCAACGTTCGAGGTGATGCCTGAACTGCCGACGGTGGAAGTCGCAATCCTGAAGATCGATCGCCCCAAGGCGGAAGTGGGCGAGGCCGACGTCGACCGGATGATCGAGACCCTGCAGGTGCAGCGCCGGGTGTTCGAGAAGGTCGATCGCGCCGCGGCCGACGGCGACATGGTGATCGTGGATTACACCGCGCAGGCGGACGATTTCCGGCACCCGGCCGAGGGTCGCGAGCGCGCGGCCACCGTGTTGGGCGGCAATACCGCGCTGGCCGCGTTCGACGGAGCGCTGCGGGGTCGCAAGGCGGGCGAGGAATTGTCGTTCGAGACACAATTTCCGCCGACCTTTCCGATTCCGCAGCTCGCGGCCAAGCAGGCCCGGGTCGAACTGAAGATCGGCGAAGTGCAGGAACCGAAAACTCCGGACGTGGACGAGGCGTTCATCCGCAATTTCGGGATCGCCGACGGCACCGTCGAGACCTTCCGCACCGAAGTCCGCGCCAACCTGGAACGCGAGCTGGACAATGCCCTGCGTGCGCGCCTGCGCAACGAAGTAGGCGCCAAGCTGGCGGCCACCTACGCCGACGTGGACGTGCCGAAGGTGCTGGAAAACGCCGAGGCCGAATCGCTGGTGCGCTCGGCCATGCCGAATCTTTCCGGTGAGCAGTCGCTGCCGCCGGCCGCGCTGGAAGCCGCGCAGCCGATCGCCCATCAGCGCGTGATCGCCGGGCTGCTGCTGCGCCAGATCGCCCAGAGCAACAACCTGCGGGTGGACAATCGCAAGGTCACCGAGCGGATTGCCAAGATCGCTTCCACCTACGAAGAACCCGAGCAGGTCATTGAACTGTACCGCGGCAACCCCCAGATGATGGACAACGTTCGCACCGCCGTCCTCGAGGACCAGGTTTCCGAATGGGTGGCCGAGAATGCGGACACCACCGAGGTTTCCTTGAGCTTCGACGAGGTGATGCACCCGCAGAACAGCGCGGGCTGACAACATCCGTCAACCGGAGAATTCCATGCAGCAGCAATCCCAGCAGACCAAGGCGTTGAATCTGGTCCCGATCGTGGTCGAGCAGACCGCGCGCGGCGAGCGTTCGTTCGACATCTACTCGCGGCTGCTGAAGGAACGCATCATCTTCCTCGTCGGCCCGATCGATGACAACGTCGCGAACCTCGTCGTGGCGCAGATGCTGTTCCTGGAATCGGAAAACCCCGAGAAGGACATCCAGTTCTACATCAACAGTCCGGGCGGCGTGGTGTCTTCGGGCCTCGCCATCTACGACACCATGCAGTTCATCAAGCCGGACGTCAGCACGATGTGCGTGGGGCAGGCATCCAGCGCCGCCTCGCTGTTGTTGATGGCCGGCACCAAGGGCAAGCGCTACGCGCTGCCGAACTCGCGGGTCATGATCCACCAGCCCTCCGGCGGCGCCCAGGGCCAAGCTACCGACATCGAAATCCACGCCCGCGAGATCCTGTACCTGCGCGGACGCCTCAACGAAATCTATGCCCAGCACACCGGCAAGACCGTCGAGGAGATCGCCCGCGACATGGAGCGCGACCGCTACATGAGCGCCACCGAGGCGAAGGACTACGGCCTGATCGACGCGATGTTCGAGCGCCGCCCCGACGAGTCGGTGAAGTCGGCCTGAGACATCGGTCGCAACTTCGCGATTTTCCACTGATTCCAGCGTGTTTCTGAACGCGCCGCAGGGCTGGGCCGAGCGTCCGGCTGTGATATGCTGCAGCCGGAATCCGGGTATTTGCCATGACGCATCGCAAGACTGATCGACGGAGCACGAGATGAGCGAGGACCGGCCCAGCCGCGGCAACGAAGGCGGCAAGATCCTGTATTGCTCGTTCTGCGGCAAAAGCCAGCACGAGGTCCGCAAGCTGATCGCGGGCCCCAGCGTGTTCATTTGCGATGAATGCGTCGAGCTCTGCAACGACATCATTCGCGAGGAACTGGAAGAGAAGGCCGCGTCCGGCCGCACCCAGTTGCCCAAGCCGCGCGAGATCATGGACACGCTCGATCAATACGTGATCGGGCAGACCCGCGCCAAGAAGGCGCTGGCCGTCGCGGTGTACAACCACTACAAGCGGATGGAATCGCGCGCCAAGAAGGACGACATCGAGCTCGCGAAGTCGAACATCCTGCTGATCGGGCCGACCGGCTGCGGCAAGACGTTGCTGGCAGAGACGCTGGCGCGCCTCTTGAACGTGCCCTTCACCATCGCCGATGCGACCACGCTCACTGAAGCGGGTTATGTCGGCGAGGATGTCGAGAACATCATCCAGAAGCTGCTGCAGAAGTGCGACTACGACGTCGAAAAGGCGCAGACCGGCATCGTCTACATCGACGAGATCGACAAGATTTCACGCAAGAGCGAAAACCCGTCGATCACCCGCGACGTGTCGGGCGAGGGCGTGCAGCAGGCGCTGCTGAAACTCATCGAAGGCACCATCGCCTCGGTGCCGCCGCAGGGTGGGCGCAAGCATCCGCAGCAGGAATTCCTGCAGGTCGACACCCGCAACATCCTGTTCATCTGCGGCGGTGCGTTCTCAGGTCTCGACAAGGTGATCCAGCAGCGCTCGGAAACCACCGGCATCGGCTTCTCGGCCGAGATCCGCAGCAAGGAACGCAAGCAGAACGTCGGCACGCTTTTGGCGAACGTCGAACCGGAGGACCTGGTGAAGTACGGCCTGATCCCGGAATTCGTCGGGCGCCTGCCGGTGGTGGCGACGCTGGACGAACTCGACGAAGACGCCCTGGTAAAGATCCTCACCGAGCCCAAGAACGCGATCACCAAGCAGTTCAAGAAGATGTTCGACATGGAAAGCGTCGAAATCGAATTCCGGCCGGATGCGCTCAACGCGATCGCCAAGCGGGCGATCAAGCGCAAGACCGGTGCGCGCGGCCTGCGCACGATCCTGGAAAGCGTATTGCTCGACACCATGTACGAGCTGCCGTCGCTGGAGCACGTCAGCAAGGTCGTGGTCGATGAGGCGGTGATCAACGGCCAGGCCGAACCGTACCTGATCTACCGCGGTAACCTGCAGCAACAGCGCGCAGCGGGCGAGGGCGACGCCGCCTGACTGGCGGCGCACGACGCCCGCCTACCCATCGATATCCACACCTGTAGGTTGGGCTGACACCAGCTTGATCGGCGGAAGCCCAACCTGTCGGTCAAGAGTATTGGGCTTCGCGGATGGAGTTCGCTCGGCCCAACCTGTCAGGTCACTTTCGTAGGGCGGGTGACAACCCGCCGGTTGGGCCAATCGGCGCGATTGTTCGCATCATCCCTGTTGCTCACCCCTCGCTGCGCTCGGGGCCGGCCTACGGCCGTCCAAATTCGTTCCAGACGAATTCGTCGCCGCGCTGCTCCCGCCCTACGGTCGTCGGCCTCGGTCCAACGTCATCCTTGCTGAGCCAACGCCTGCTCGGCGTGTGCCTTGATGGTCTTCACCATCGCGGCGAGTCCGTTGGAACGCGTGGGCGACAAGTGTTTGCCCAATCCGATCGCGTTGATGAAAGCGGGATCGGTATCCAGGATTTCGCGGGCGCCGTGCCCGGAGTACACGCGCAGCAGCAGCGCGATCAGGCCCGACACGATGGCCGAATCGCTGGCCGCGCGGAGGTCGAGGCGATCCGCGTCACCCGACACGACGATCCAAACCTGCGACTGGCAACCATCCACCTTGTTGGCCGCGGTCATGTCCTCGGGTGCCAGTGGAGGCAGCTTGCGGCCGACATCGATCAGGTATTGATAGCGCCCCGTCCAGTCGTCGAAGAAGCCGAACTCCTCGATGATTTCCTGTTGCACGCTTTGGATGTCGGATGCGTTCATCAGTTGGCGATTTTCCAGCGGGTGCCTTGCGGGCCATCTTCGATCGCGACGCCCATGGCCGCGAGTTCCTCGCGGATCGCGTCGGCGCGGGCGAAATCGCGTGCAGCGCGGGCGGCACGACGTGCTTCGATCAAACTTTCGACATGCGCCGAATCCACATGTTCCGCTCCGCGCTTGAACCAGGTTTCAGGGTTCTGCTGCAACAGGCCGAGCATCTCGCCTCCGGCAAGCAGCGCGGCTTTGGCATGACGTCGGGTGCTTGGCGAAACCGCGCGTCTCGTCTCGTCGGCCAGCTTGGCCAATTCCGCTAAAGCATCGGGCGTGTTCAGGTCGTCCAGCAGCACTGCTTCGAGCGGGCTCGATTGGCTGGAGTCGACGCCGATTGCATCGACATCGCCCAAGTCACGCAACGTGCCGTACAACCGATCCAGCGTAGCGATGCTCTGCTCGATCAGCGCTTCCGACCAATCCAGCGGCTGCCGGTAATGGGCGGAGAGCAACGCGTAGCGCAGCGCTTCGGGCGGGTATTGCTGCAGCAACGCGTGCAATTGTTTCACGTTGCCCACCGACTTGCTCATCTTGGCGCCGCCGAAGGTGAGCATGCCGTTGTGCAGCCAGAAGCGCGCGAAGGTTCGCGTGCCATGCGCGCAGCGCGACTGCGCGATCTCGTTTTCGTGGTGCGGGAATACCAGGTCCACGCCGCCGGCGTGGATGTCGATCACGTCGCCCAGATGCGCCGCCGCCATCGCCGAGCATTCGATGTGCCAGCCGGGCCGGCCGCGTCCCCACGGACTGTCCCAGCCGGGCAGGTCGGGCGTGGACGGCTTCCACAGCACGAAGTCTGCCGGGTTGCTCTTGTACGGTGCGACTTCGATGCGGGCGCCCGCGATCAGCTCGTCGGTCGAACGTCCCGAGAGCTTGCCATAGTCCGCGAATTTCGCGACATCGAACAGCACATGGCCCTCTGCGGCGTAGGCGTGACCCGACGCGATCAGGTTTTCGCACATCGCGACGATGGCGGCGATGTGCTGCGTCGCCAACGGTTCCACGTCGGGCGGCGCGACGCCCAGGTTCGCCATGTCTTCGCGATAGATCGCCGCATATTTGTCCGTGATGGCGGCAATCGGCACGCCGGCTTCGAGTGCCGCGGCGTTGATCTTGTCGTCCACATCGGTGATGTTGCGCGCATACACCAGGCGCGGGTATTTCCGGCGCAGCAGCCGCGCCAGCACGTCGAACACCACCGGACCGCGCGCGTTGCCGATATGGACGTAGCTGTAGACGGTCGGCCCGCACAGATACATCGTCACCCGGTTGGGGTCGATCGGCGCGAACGCTTCGACGCGGCGGGACAGCGAGTTGTAGAGGCGCAGGGCCATGCGTGTGACTGCCGTCGCGTTCGGGGCAAATAATCAAGCGATTTTATCAGGATGGGCCCGTGGCTTGAGCGTGGATTCAGCATGAGCGTGCTTCAATGTGAACAACTCGTGATGACCGAAGGGTCGCGTCTTCGCGGTGGAGTACGCCATGTTGAAGATATTCGTTGCGTCGTGTTTGCTGGCCCTCGCGGTGGCAGCCAATGCGCAAAATTATCCGCCGCCGCCTCCAGCAGGGCCGGCGAACATCCACTACGGCTGGGCCGATGTGCTGCGGGTCGATCCGGTCTACGCGGCGGTCGCGCAACCTCCGCCGCAGGAATGCTATCCGCAGACGGTTACCCGTCAGGACGATAACCATACCGGTGGCACCGTGCTGGGGGCGATCGTGGGTGGCGTACTCGGCAGCACAGTCGGCAAGGGCGATGGACGCAAGGCGGCGACCGTGGCGGGCGCTGTCGCGGGTGGCGCCGTCGGGAATCGCGTTTCGGCCGCGCACGACCGCAGCTACACCACGCAGCAGACAGTGTGCCGGCCGGTCGCCAACTACGCACCGCCGCAGCAGATCGTGGCCTATGACGTGGAATACCGTTTCCGCGGCGAGGTGTACATGTCGCGCCTGCCATACGATCCGGGCGAACGGTTGCGGGTGAGGGTGACGGTTGCGCCGGCAGAGTGACGGCGGCGCCGCCTACAAAGGGGTAAGGGCAGCGGCTCTTCGATTTTGATCGTCATTCCGGACGCGCGTAGCGCGATCCGGAATCGGTTTTGCCCAATGTCCGGCTGCGACATCGCGTTTCGATCGCGCTGCCCATCGCCGGCGCCGCTGCACCACGCCAGATGCGCAGAGCCACCGATTCCAGGTTCCGCTCCCGCTGCGAGTGGGCGGCCCCGGAATGACAAATGTATATAAGCTCCAACGGGTGACTCGAGCGAGAGCGACTTCAATTCCTTGCAGCTCCCGTTGCATCCCCCCGCGAGGTGTGCGAGGATTCGCCGCTCACCGTTTTGACCAGAACATGACGACAGCTTTTTCCACTGACGTGATTGTCCTCACCAGCGCCCGCGCGGCGGCTGGGATGACGTCGCGCGCGCGCCGACCGGAAACCCCACATACGGCCGGGTAGGCAGTCGCGCGCATTGGTGTTTGTACCGAACGACAAAAACCCGGCCCTCGTGCCGGGTTTTTTGTTTTTTATTTCAACACGCGTCCAGGCGTGCAAAAGTCAAACCGGCCATCCATGTCCGACTTTCCACGAGAACAATGAACCCGTGACCCTTCGTCATTTCATCACCACCCAGGCCTGGAGCCGCGCCGAGATCGACGCGCTGCTGGACCAGGCAGCCGCGTTCAAACGCTCGCCGGTCGGCACGCAGTTGGCCGGCAAATCCGTGGCGCTGCTGTTTTTCAACCCGTCCATGCGCACGCGTACCAGCTTCGAACTGGGCGCGTTCCAGCTGGGCGGTCACGCGGTGGTGCTGTCGCCCGGCAAGGATGCGTGGCCGATCGAGTTCGAAGCAGGTACGGTGATGGATGGCGAAGCCGAGGAACATGTGGCCGAAGTCGCCCGCGTGTTGTCGCGGTACGTCGACCTGATCTGCGTTCGCGCGTTCCCGAAATTCCAGGATTGGTCGATCGACCGCGAGGACCGCGTCATCAATGCGTTCGCGAGGTACGCCACGGTGCCAGTGATCAACATGGAAACCATCACGCATCCCTGCCAGGAACTTGCGCACGCGCTGGCGCTGCGCGAACACCTTGGCGAGCTTCGCGGAAAAAAATACGTCCTGACCTGGACGTATCACCCGAAACCACTCAACACCGCGGTCGCCAATTCCGCGTTGCTGATCGCCACCAAGATGGGCATGGACGTGACGCTGTTGTGTCCCACGCCGGATTACGTGCTGGACGAGCGCTACATGGCGTTCGGCGAAGAGAACGCGCGAGAGAACGGCGGTTCATTGCGGGTCACGCACGACATCGAAGATGCCTACCGCGGTGCCGACGCCGTGTACGCCAAGAGCTGGGGCGCGCTGCCGTATTTCGGCCGCTGGGAAGGCGAAAGGCCGATCCGCGATGCACACAAGCATTTCATCGTCGACGAAGCCAAGATGGCACTGACGAACCACGCGGTGTTCAGCCATTGCCTGCCGCTGCGCCGTAACGTCAAGGCTACCGACGCGGTAATGGATGCGCCGTACTGCATCGTGATCGACGAAGCCGAAAACCGCCTGCACGTGCAGAAGGCCGTGATGGCAATCCTGGCAGGCCAACCCGAGATGGAGACAGCGACATGACAGGCCACCAGCATCGTTATCACGCGAACGTCGAATGGACCGGCAATCGCGGCACCGGCACGGACGGTTATCGCAACTATGAGCGGGAACACGTGATCCGCATCGAGGGCAAACCCGAGATCGCGGGTTCATCCGATCCGATGTTTCGCGGTGATGCGGCCAAGCACAATCCCGAGGACATGCTGGTGGCCGCGCTGTCCACCTGCCACATGCTGGCCTATCTGCACGTGGCCACCCTCGCGGGGGTGGTGGTGACGGCCTACACCGACCACGCCGAAGGCACGATGGTGACGGAAGGCAACGGCGGGCGTTTCACCGAAGTGGTGCTGCGACCGGTGGTGACGATCACCGGCGGAAGCGATGCCGCCAAGGCCGAAGCCGCGCACGAGGGCGCCCACCACGCGTGCTTCATTGCCGCGTCGGTCAACTTCCCGGTGCGCTGCGAGCCGCGCATCGTGGTTGAGGAGTCGGGAATCGGGAACCGGGAATAGGAAATTGCCACAGCGGTTTGTCGCTACCCCGCCGCTACGACCCGCCCGTGCCTTTCAAGAGCACCGTCATGCCAAACGCTTCTTCGATTCCCGATTCCCGGTTCCCGATTCCCGAAGGCAAGCACATCGTGCTTGCCTTCAGTGGTGGCCTCGACACCAGCTTCTGCGTGCCGTATCTCTCTGAACGCGGCTGGCAGGTGCACACCGTGTTCGCCAATACCGGAGGCGTGGGCGAGGACGAGCGCGCGTACATCGAGGCGCGCGCGAGGGAGTTGGGCGTCGCTTCGCACGTCACGGTCGACGGCGGCCCGGCGCTCTGGGACCACTTCGTCAAGCCGTTCGTGTGGGCAGGCGAAGGCTATCAAGGTCAATATCCGTTGCTGGTATCGGACCGTTATCTGATCGTCAACGCCGCGATCAAGCGCGCGGCAGAACTCGGCACCCGCGCGATCGCGCATGGCTGCACCGGAATGGGCAACGACCAGGTGCGTTTCGACCTGACGGTGAAGGCACTGGGTGATTTCGAGATCGTCGCGCCGATTCGCGAAATCCAGAAGGAACACACGGCCGTTCGCGCGTACGAGCAGGAATACCTGGAGCAGCGCGGCTTCGAGGTGCGCGCCAGGCAGCAGGCCTACACCATCAACGAAAACCTGCTGGGCGTGACGCTGTCGGGCGGTGAAATCGATCGCTGGCAGACGCCCGGCGAAGACGCGCGCGGCTGGTGCAGGCCGCGTGGCGAATGGCCGTCTGAACCGCTGCGGGTGAAGATCGGGTTCGCCGGCGGCGAGGCGCACACGTTGAACGGCGAACGCATCGTCGGGCACATGCTGTTGGCGAGGTTGAACCATCTGTTCGCGCAGTACGGCGTCGGCCGCGGGCTCTACACCGGCGACACCACGATCGGCTTGAAGGGCCGCATCGTGTACGAAGCCCCGGGTCTTATCGCCTTGCTCACCGCGCACCGCGCGCTCGAGGAAGCGGTCTTGAGCAAACACCAGAACCGGTTCAAGCCGGATGTGGCACGCAAGTGGGTCGAACTGGTGTACGAAGGCTTCTTCCATGATCCGCTGAAAACCGATCTCGAAGCATTCCTGGAATCCAGCCAGCGCTGCGTCGAGGGCGAAGTCACGCTGGAAACCCGTGGCGGTCGTGTCGACGCGGTGGCGGTGACATCGAAACGTATCCTCAATGCCAAGGGCGCGACCTACGCGCAAGCCGCGGATTGGGGCGTGGCGGAAGCGGAAGGCTTCATCAAGTTGTTCGGGATGAGTTCGAGCCTCTGGGCCGAGGTCAATCGCAAATGAAGGGGACTGCCGCTCGTAACCCTCTCCCTCGCGTGCTCGCCCCAATCCTTTTCTCCCACGAAATCGTCGGGGGAGAGGGGGCGTTCACGCACGATGGGAGGACGGGTCGTGCTTGACGTGGTGTTGCAGCATCTCGAGGCGCTTGTGTCCTTCGACACGCGCAATCCGCCGCGTGCGATCGGCGCGGGCGGAATCCTCGATTACCTGCGTGCGCAGTTGCCGGGCTTCGATGTCGAGGTGAGCGATCATGGCGCAGGGGCGGTCAGCCTGTTCGCGGTTCGCGGCCGGCCGAAGCTGCTGTTCAACGTGCACCTCGACACGGTGCCGGATTCGCCGCAGTGGAGCGCCAGTCCGTTCGAATTGCGCGTGGGTGGAGATCGCGCGATCGGACTGGGCGCGTGCGACATCAAGGGCGCGGCGGCGGCGCTGCTGGCGGCGGCGAACGCGTCGCAGGGCGACATGGCGCTGCTGTTCACCACCGACGAGGAAGGCGCCGACCCGCGTTGCATCAAAACATTCCTGGCGCCCCGTCCTTCTCCCTCCGGAAGAAGGTGGCGCGTAGCGCCAGGTGAGGGTTCGCAAACCGACGGAAGCCTTGACCGCATCGGACCCTCACCCCCACGTATCCGTCCCGAGGAAGCGGGTTGCTTTCAAGCGGTCATCATCGCCGAACCCACGCGCTGCAAGGCGGTGCTCGCGCACCGCGGCATCCAGTCGGTGCGTGCGCGGTTCAAAGGCCATGCGGGGCACGCATCGGCCGCACAGAAGCCGACCGACAGTGCGTTGCACCAGGCCGTTCGCTGGAGTGCCGCGGCACTGGATTTTGCCGAATCGCAGTCGACGGAAAGCTTCGGCGGATTGCATGGCATGCGTTTCAATCTCGGTCGGATCGAAGGTGGCATCAAGGCCAACGTGATCGCTCCGGAGGCTGAACTCCGGTTTGGAATGCGGCCGTTGCCGTCGGTGGACATGGACAGTCTGCTGGAGGACTTGCGCGCGCTTGTCGAACCTGCGCCCGCGGAGTTCGAAGAGACTTTCCGCGGCCCACCGTTGCCGGCGGATGCCGCCAATGCGAAATCGTGCATGCACGACGCGCGCGGGCTCGCGCAGCAACTGGGTATTCCGGTCGGCGATGCGGTCGACTTCTGGACCGAAGCCGCGCTGTTTTCGAAAGCGGGTTGCACCACGTTCGTGTACGGGCCGGGCAACATCGCGCAGGCGCACAGTGCCGACGAATGGGTGGCGCTGGACGAACTTGAAACCGCGGCAAGCACCTATCTGCGAATCACGGAGAAATGGTCATGAACCGTTTTGCCCCCGGCACTGCAGGCGTGGCCCTGGACGCCACCGTGCGGCGCCACCGGAGGTCGCTTCCGGTGGTCCACGCGTGAGGATACGATCGGCATGAGCGAAGTACGCAACACCATCGTGCGCCTGCTCTCGGCGATGGGCAGCGCGCGCGAAATCCAGCAGTACTTGAAGCGCTTCTCGCAACTCGATGCAAAGCGATTCGCCGTGGTCAAGGTCGGCGGTGCGGTGCTGCGCGATGATCTGACCGAACTGGCCTCGTCGCTGACGTTCCTGCAGCGCGTGGGCTTGACGCCGATCGTGGTGCACGGCGCCGGTCCGCAGCTCGACGACGAACTCATGAAGGCCGGCATCGAGAAGCGCACGGTGAACGGCCTGCGCGTGACGTCGCCGCAGGCACTCGGCATCGTGCGCCGCGTGTTCCACCAGCAAAATCTTGCGCTGGTCGATGCCCTGCACGCCATGGATGCGCGCGCGACGTCGGTGGTGTCCGGCGTGTTTGCAGCCGACTGGCTGGATCGCGAGAACTGCGGGCTGGTTGGCAAGGTCCGGCGCATCGAACTCGCACCCATCGAGGCGAGCCTGCGCATGGGTTCGATTCCCATCATCGCCAGCCTCGGTGAAACCGACGAGGGCCAGATCCTAAACGTCAACGCCGACTTCGCGGCCAACGAATTGGTACGCGTGTTGCAGCCGTACAAGATCGTATTCCTCACCGGCACGGGCGGTTTGCTGGACGGTGCGGGCAAGGTCATCGATTCGATTAACCTGTCCACCGAATACGAACACCTGATGGCCCAGCCTTGGGTCAGCGGCGGCATGCGGCTGAAGCTGGAGCAGATCGCGGATCTGTTGCGGGACTTGCCGCTGGCATCGTCGGTGTCGATCACGCGACCGTCCGAACTGGCCAAGGAACTGTTCACCCACAAGGGCTCCGGCACGCTGGTGCGGCGCGGCGAAAAGGTTCTGCGCTTCGAATCCTGGGACAGTGTCGACAAGGGTCGCATGCGCGCGCTGATCGATTCCAGCTTCGCGCCGCGCCGCCTCGCTGCCGACTACTTCGAACGCATCCGGCCGTACCGCATTTACGTCAGCGAAAATTACCGCACCGCGATGATCCTGACGCTGGAGGACGAATTGCCCTACCTCGACAAATTCGCGGTGCTGGAAGATGCGCAAGGGGAAGGCCTCGGGCGCGCCGTGTGGCAGGTCATGCGCGCGGAAAACCCGAAGCTGTTCTGGCGCTCGCGCCACGGCAACCGCATCAACGCGTTCTATCACGAGCAATCGGACGGCTGCTTCAAGGCGCCGATGTTCAAGGTCTTCTGGTACGGCCTCGGCGCCGATTTCAAAACCATCGAACGTTGCGTCGCGCACTGCGTGCAGCGTCAACCAAGCCTCATCGACTGACATGAATCCATCGCTGAAATCGATTGGAATAGTCGGGGCGCGTGGCCACACCGGATCGGAACTGATCAGGTTGATCGCGGCGCATCCCTCGCTGGATCTCACGTTCGTTTCTTCGCGCGAACTGGACGGGCAGCGCGTCGATGCCCACAACGACGCGTATGCCGGCGGTTTGCGCTATGAAAACCTCGATCCGCCCGCCGTTGCGGCCCGGCGCGCGGACATCGTGATTCTCGCGCTTCCCAACGGTAAAGCCGCCCCCTTCGTCGTAGGCATCGAGGCCGCGGCGGCCGATACGCTGATCGTCGATTTGTCCGCCGACCGTCGCTTCGACAGGACGTGGTACTACGGTTTGCCCGAACTCACGCGCGACAAATGGCGTCGCGAGCGCCGCATCAGCAATCCGGGTTGTTTCGCGACCGCGATTGAGTTGACCGTTGCGCCCATGAAGGACGTGCTGGCCGCACCGCCGGTCTGCTTTGGTGTCTCCGGCTATTCCGGCGCGGGCACCACGCCGTCCGACAAGAACGATCCGGAGAAACTTCGCGACAACCTGATGCCGTATGCGCTGACGGGACACATCCACGAAAGGGAAGCGTCGTTCCAGCTCGGCGTGCCGATCGAATTCATGCCACATGTCGCGCCGCACTTTCGTGGCCTCACGGTGACCACCAATCTGTATCTGTCGCGTGCGTTGAAGCGGGACGAGGTGCTGGCGCGCTTTCAGGATGCGTACGGGGATGAGGTACTCGTACGTATCGTGGACGATCCACCATGGGTCAGCCGGATCGCGGGGCGACACCACGCCGAAATCGGCGGGTTCGCATTGTCCGCCGATGGCCGGCGGGTGGTCATCGTCGCGACACTGGACAACTTGCTGAAGGGTGCTGCGACGCAGGCGATGCAGAACATCAACCTGGCGCTGGGCATCGACGAGTTCACGGGAATAACCATGTAGGAGCAGGCTATGCCCGCGACCATTGCGAGATCCGCATGATCCAGGTCGCGCGCACGGCGCGCTCCTACAACCACAGGAGAGATTCGATGGCCAGTCCACTCTGGCAAAAATCCGACAGCAAGGTCGATGCGAAGATCATGCGCTTCCTTGCCGGCGACGACGTATTACTGGATCGCGAGTTCTTCTTGCACGACATCACGGCGAGCAAGGCACACGTCGAAGGCCTGGCCAACATTGACGTGCTTGATGGCGACGAAGCGAGCGCGTTGAAGCGTGAACTCGACGCGCTGGCCGGCGATTTCCGCAGCGGCGCGTTCGTGCTGGACCAGAAGTTCGAAGACGGCCATTCGGCCATCGAGGCGCGGTTGACCGAACGTTTGGGTGACGTCGGTCGAAAGGTCCACACGGGGCGCAGCCGCAATGACCAGATCCTGGTCGCGACGCGTTTGTGGTTGAAAGAAAAACTTGCGGCGTTGCAGCAGCATTGCGTCGCGGCCGCGCACGTCTGCCTCGATCGCGCAGCCGACGAATCGCTGCCGATGCCGGGCTACACCCATCTGCAGCGCGCGGTGGTCTCATCCACGTCGATGTGGTGGGCGGGCTTTGCCGAAGCGTTCGTCGACGATGCCTCGCGGGCAAAACAGACGCGCGAATGGATCGACGCCAATCCACTCGGCAGCGCGGCCGGTTACGGCGTGAACTTGAAACTCGATCGCGATCACACCACCCGCGCGCTCGGTTTCGCGCGTCTGCAGGTGGCGGCGACGTACGCGCAGCTCTCGCGCGGCAAATTCGAGATGGCGGCGCTGGAGGCGATCGGAAGCGCATTGCTCGACGTGCGTCGGCTGGCCTGGGACCTGTCGCTGTTCACGACTGCCGAGTTCGATTTCGTGAAGGTGCCGCCCGAATACACCACCGGCTCGTCGATCATGCCCAACAAGCGCAATCCCGACGCGATCGAACTGCTGCGCGCCAGTTATGCCAGCGTCGCCGCCGCGCGCACGGAGGTCGAACAATTGCTGTCGCTACCGTCGGGCTACCAGCGCGATCTGCAATTCAGCAAGGGCGGCATTTTCCATGGCATGCACCGTGGCCTGATGGCCATGGCGCTGATGCCGGATTTGCTTGCGCGCATGCAGTGGAACGAAGCCGCGATGCGTGCGGCTATCGAGCCCGCGATGTACGCAACCGACGTCGCGATCGAGCAGGCCGCCGCAGGCGTGCCGTTCCGCGACGCCTATCGCGCTGCTGCCGGTACGGCGAACGCAGCGGGGCAGGGCCGTACGCCCGAACAAAGCCTCATCGCACGCACCTCGCCCGGCGCGCACGCCGACTTGCGGTTGGACGCATTGCACGCGAGGCTCGCAGCGCTCGACGCGGAGACGAAAGCACTTTGAAAGACGGTCGGTGCGTAATCGGCCGCGCACCCTGGTCGTTCGGCAAAGCTCGACGGCGTACGCCGTCGCGGCGATCAGAACGACATGAAATACCCGCCGTTCACCGGGATGTTGGCGCCGGTGATGAAGCCTGCGTCGTCGGCGGTCAGGAATGCGACAGTTCGGGCGATTTCCGAAGGCTCGCCGAGGCGCCCGACCGGAATCTGCGCGACGATCTGGGCACGAATGTCTTCCGGCACCTTCATCACCATTTCGGTCTTGCAGTAGCCGGGCGACACGCTGTTGACGGTAACCCCCTTTTTCGCGACTTCGCGGGCCAGTGCCATCGTGAAGCCGTGCATGCCGGCCTTGGCGGCGGAGTAGTTGGTCTGGCCGAACTGACCGGTCTGGCCGTTCACCGAACTGATGTTGACGATGCGCCCGAAGTTGCGCGCCGTCATTCCATCGACCGTATTGCGGCACATGTTGAACACGCCATCGAGATTGACGTGCATCAGGTCGCTCCACTGCGCCTGGCTCATCTTCTTCAGCGAAGTGTCGCGCGTGATGCCGGCCGCGTTCACCACGATGTCGACGCTTCCGTATTTTTCGGCGACGTGATTCACCAGGTTGGCGCAGTCCTCGAAGTTCGCGACGTCGGCGGGCGCGAACACGATGTTGCCGTCGTACTCACGCGTTTCCTCGCGAAATGCGGCGAGGCGTTCCTGCCGGTTGCCGAGGTCGGCGGCGACGACCTGGCGGCCGTCTTCCGCGAGTCGCTTGCAAATGGCGGTACCCAGCCCGCCGATGCCGCCGGTGACGACGGCTACACGTTTGGTCATTGAGGTTTCTCTTCGGATTGGATGCGACCGTCGTTGACGGCGGTCGAAAGCGGTCCTCCGTGACCTGCGTGGCGCAAAGCCATGCCGCGCAGCGGCATGTGTTGCGCTGCAACAATTCGGTCGATGGTACGGAGCCGGACGCGAAGTGTCAACGGCGCTTGCGCGCGGATTTCTTCTCGTCGGATTCCGGTTCCGGAGCGGGCTTCGCCGCGGACGCGGCGCCGGGCTGCAGGGACTTCCACAAATCGATGTTGCGTTCCGTGATGTCGTTCAACATCGACCACGGCGTCTGGCCCAGCAGGGTGTTCAGTTGGTCGCGGAACTTGTCCTGCTGTTCGAGGAAGACCTTCAGGCTGTTTTCGAGGTAGCCGCCCACGAAGCCCTGCATGGCATCGCCGTAGAAGCGGATGATCTGGGAGAGCAGCGCGGTGGAAAAGATCGGCTGCCCGTGCTGCTCATGCTCGGCGATGATCTGCAGCAGCACCGCGCGGGTCAGGTCTTCGTTGGTCTTGGCGTCGCGCACTTCGAACGGCTCGCCGGACAGCACCAGCTGCCGCACTTCCTCCAGCGTGATGTAGCTGGACACGCGGGTGTCGTACAGCCGGCGGTTCGGATATTTCTTGATGACGCGCGGTGATGCCATGCGGCAAAGCTAGCACGGTATGCGGCGGCGCACCAGCAAGATAGGGATGGCTAGGGCAGCCCCGAGCCATCGCCGATGCTGCCCAGCGGCAACACGATATGGCCGTGGATTTCGTTCACGACTTCCGCCGCGGCGATGTAGATGCCGACGACCGCGGTGACGAGTCCGAGGTAACCGCCCAGCACGGTCAGGGCGCCGACGTGCGTCCATTGCGCCAGCGCGAACATGAGCAGCGCCAGACACAGCCCGAGCGTGAACAACATTCGCGCGACACCGTCCCGGCACGCGGCCAGCCACAGGCAGAACGCCAGGAGCGCCCACACGATGTAATACCAGCCGAGGAAGCCCGGCGTCGCGGAATACGCGAATGCCATCGCATGTTGCGACAGCGCCGCCACCCACCAGTATGCGGCGAAGGTGAGGAACAGCACGGCGTCGAGCGTGTGGCCCCGCAGCGTTTGGCCGATGCCCGCACCCGCCAGCACGCAGCCGCCCAGCACCGCCGCAAGCAGCGGCAGCAACACGTTGCCCGGCTGCGCGAACAGCAACGGCGCGAGGGCGATGCCGGGTTGGTCGAACCAGCCCGCCGGGCCCATGCTCGCCAGCCACAGGATGAGCGCGAATGCGGCGTAACCCAGTGCGGCGACGTTCGCGGTTTTGTGCATGCCGACCCTCCATGGGTCGCCCGGCGTGAATGGCTCAGGACACGTGCCGGTCGTTCGGGGACTTCTGCACGATTATCGACAAGCCGCGTGTAGAAACGGTCACGACGTGGCACGCGAGGCGAACGCCATTCACTGTTTCGCCGTGGTGGCTTGCGCGTTGGCGATGCCGACTTCGGTGCCATGCAGTTTGCGCGCGGGTATCGCGAACTCGATGCCGAGTTCGTCCCAGAGGTCCAGCATCCCGAGGCAGATGCGCTGCTGGATTTCGGCGTACAGGTTGTAGCTCGGATCGAGCACGTAATACACGAACTCGAAATCCAGCCCATAGTCGCCGAAGCCGGAAAGCGCGCCGCGATCGAAGCGGGTGTGTGCCTCGGCTTCGATGATGCCGCGCACGCGATCGACCGCTTCGGGGATCAGTTCGCGCGGCGTATCGAACGGCAGGCGGAAATTGAACAGCACGCGGCGCTCCTGCCGGCGCGAGTGGTTGTGGATCAGGTTCTTCAGCAGTACCGAGTTGGAGATCGCCAGTTCTTCGCCCGACAGCGACGCGATCCGGGTGGACTTGATGCCGACCTTGGTGACGGTGCCCGATTCGTCGCCGAAGGCGATGGATTCACCGACTTCGAACGGTTTGTCCAGCCCGATCGCGATGGACGAGAACAAATCGGTCAACACGTTCTGCAATGCCAGCGCGACCGCCACGCCGCCCACGCCGAGGCTGGCGACGAATGCGGTGATGTTGACGCCGCCTTCCGCCAGCAACGCCAGCACCAGCGTGACCCACACCACGAACTGCACCGCCCAGGTGAGCACGCCCAGCATCACGGGATTCACCGGGCGGGTGGTTTCCCCGGACGTCGAACGGTGCAGCCACGCCACCACCAGCGCGATGATCCACAACGCGATCTGGACACCGACCAGCGTGTAGGTGATCAGCTGCAAGCCATCCCGCACCGTCCAGCGTGGCGTCCTGCCGGCGGTTGCGGCGGCGTCGCCGAAGTGCAGGAAATCCAGCGCGATCGCGATCGCGATCAACAGCAGCAGCCACCCGCGCGTCGCTTCGGCCACGCGGGCGGCAATCGCGAATCCGTTGCGATGGGTGCGCTCCGCGAGCTTGCGCAAACGTGCGGCAACGATCGCGGCGACCGCATAAGCGATCACATAGCCGCCCAGCGCCGCCGCGCCCGCGATCACCCACGCGAACGCGGAGTTGCCAAGCCATTGACCGTGCTGAAGCCAGTCACTCATGAAAATCAACCTCGGTTCATCGGTCGTCAGAATTGCAAGTGCGGTGGGGCTCAGTTCGAGTGCTTCGGCGTGCCGCCGGCTGGTTCACCGGGTTGCTGGAACACCCGCCGCATCACGAAATCGGCGGTGACCTGTTCGCCGGTGAGCAACATCGCCGCGATTTCGCCGCCCAGGATCTGCGGCGCGATCACCACGTCCGGTTGCACCAGCCGCACGCGCCCCAAGTGGCTCGCGTCGTTGACGGCCGCGATCGTGCGCGCGGTGCCCTGGAGTTCGCGTACGGCCAGCACCACGAAGGCGTTTTCGGAATCGTCGTTCAGCATGGCCAGCACGGCTTGCGCCTTGTGGGCGCCGGCCTTGCGCAGCACATCGGCGTCGCTGGGTTCGCCGATCACGTTGTCGACGGCGTCGGGAACCGGGATTTCCGGCGCCTGCCGGAGGAGTCGGGTCACCGGCTGGCCGCGGCGCGCGAGTTCGCGCCAGGTATTGAGCGCGAGCGGCGTGTTGCCGATCACGACGAAATGATTTTCGCGTTGCATGCGATGGTCCTTGCGATTGACGATGCGTTGCAGGCTGCGGGTGACCAGCGGCGCGATCACCGCGGTCAGCGAGGTGGCGAATACCGCGACGCCCAGCGCGATGATCGACACCGCGAACAGCTTCGCCTCCGGTGTTTGCGGCGTGATGTCGCCGTAGCCCACCGTGCTCATGGTGACCATCGCGTAATAGAACGCGGTCACCAGATCGGTGATCTGCGGCTTGAAGTCCGCGCCCAGATAGTAGGTGCCGAAAGTGGCGTACACCACCAGCATCGCCACCGAGGTCAGCGCGAATAGTGTGCTGGCGGCGATGCTGCTGCGATCGAACTGGCGCCACGCGAATGCCAGCAATGCCAGCATCAGGATGAAATAGGCCAGCAGCAGATGCGCGTGCGCGTGCTGTCCGAACAGCAGGCTGACCGCGGCGAGCGCCGCCAGCAACATCGCCATCGTCCATGCCAGTCGCGAGCGCAGCAGCAGCCCGGCGGCCATGATCAGCATGCCTACGCCGATCAGCAACGGCGGCAGGTACGCAGGGCGCAGTCCGCCCTCGAGATCCCGGTCCAGCAATTGGGCGAGGATGGTTTGCCACTGTGGACCGAGGTCGTTCTGCAGCAGCCAGAAACCGCCGAGCCCGAGCAGGATCGCCAGTGGCACGTGCGGAAACCAGTGACGGCCGCCGACGCGCTGGTGGAATTGCTGCATCCGATTGCGAAGAAGCTGGGTCGGGCTGGGCAGCATCGTTGCCGTGGCCGGGAGCGGGCACTCACCATAGCAAGCTGCCGATTGATGCGCCAACCACGGGCGGCGCCCCGCCTGGTGCGTGACCAATGGCACTGTCGGCGACAGTCCGACGACGGCAGCTTGCGCGGACAATCAGGAGTGTCCCCATGGCCACCAAGGCGATGTCATCCGTCCGGGACAAAGGTGTCGCCGTCCGTGTGCTCGGCGCGGCCATTCTGGGCGGGCTGGTCGCCGGCACCGTCGACATTGGTGCGGCCGCACTGATCAACAGGACCGATCCGTCCGTGATCCAGCAATTCATTGCGGGCGGCCTGCTCGGACCGGCCGCGTTGCAGGGCGGCGCCCATACGGTGTGGCTCGGCCTGTTCCTGCAGTGGGGCATGTCGATTCTGATCGCTGCAATCTTCGTGTTGGCATCGCTGCGCGCGCGTTGGCTCAGGGCGCGCTGGGTGGTCGGGGGATTGGCATACGGGGTGATCGTGTTCGTGGTGATGAACTATGCGGTGGTGCCGCTTTCGGCGTGGCGTCGCTTCAATCACTTCACACCCGCGAGCTTCATTGAAAACCTGGCGGCGATGCTGGTATTCGGGTTGCTCATTTCGATTTGTGCCCGGCGCTTCCTGGGCGCAATGCCGCGGCGCACCTGACCGCACAAACGCGCACGACTCGTGACGATTGCCCTATGCAATTTCGTGCGAACGGGCGTAGAAAGGGACTTTCGCCGTCGTGAAACCCACGCGAGTGGCGCGTGTGGAGCGGCGGCCCTACGTTGAGGGGTCGGCGATGAAATCCGTTCGCGTACGCAGGGTCGGGGTGGCACTGGCGTGTCTGTCGTTGACGTTCGTGGCGGGCGCGGCCACACCGCCCGGCCAGGCAAGGTCCGCCGCGGATCAGGGTATCCAGGGTTTCACTGCGGCCGGCGCGACGAAACAGCAGCAGCTCGAACAGCGTTTCGATGCGCTGCTCAGCGCCAGCGAGATGCGCGATTGGCTGAAGCGGCTGTCGTCCGAACCCAACCATGTCGGCTCGCCGCACGACAAGGCCAATGCCGAATGGATGCTGGCACAGTTCAAGCAGTGGGGCTGGGATGCGCATATCGAGAAGTTCGAGGTGCTGAACCCGGGACCGAAGCAGGAATCGGTGGAACTGGTCGCGCCGACGCATTTCAAGGCCGCGCTGCACGAGCCGCCGATCAAGGGCGACGACACCTCCACCCTGAAAGGCGCGCTGCCGCCCTACAACGTTTATGGCGCCGACGGTGACGTCACCGGCGACCTGGTCTACGTCAACTACGGCATGCCGGACGATTACAAGGAACTCGCGCGGCGCGGCGTCAGCGTCAAGGGCAAGATCGTGATCGTGCGCTACGGTGGCGGCTGGCGCGGGCTGAAACCCGAACTCGCCCACGAGCACGGCGCGATCGGCTGCCTGATCTATTCCGATCCGCGCGATGACGGCTACTTCAGCGGCGACACCTATCCACTCGGCCCGACGCGTCCGCCGGAAGGCGTGCAGCGCGGCTCGGTGATGAAGATGCAGATCCATCCGGGCGATCCGACCACGCCGGGCTACGGCTCGGTGCCGGGCGCGAAACACCTGGCGGTGAAGGACGCGAAGACCATCCTGAAAATTCCGGTGCTGCCGATTTCCTACGCCGACGCCACGCCGCTGCTGAAGGCGTTGGGCGGCCCGGATGCGCCGGAAAGCTGGCGCGGCGCGCTGCCGTTCACCTACCACGTGGGTGCAGGTCCGGCCAAGGTGCACATGGTCGTGAAGTCCGACTGGACGATGAAGACGCTTTACGACGTGATCGCGAAACTCCCCGGTTCCAGTGATGCGGACCAGTGGGTGTTGCGCGGCAACCACCACGACGGCTGGGTGTTCGGCGCCTTCGATCCGCTGGCCGGCACGGTTTCGCTGCTGGCCGAAGCCAAGGCCATGGGCACGCTGTACAAGCAGGGCTGGCGGCCGAAACGCACCATCGTCTATGCAAGCTGGGACGGCGAGGAAGAGGGACTGCTCGGTTCCACCGAATGGGCGGAAACGCACGGCAAGGAGCTTAAAGACAAAGCCGTGCTGTACGTCAATTCCGACACCAATGGGCGCGGCTTCCTGTTCGCGGGCGGCAGCCATTCGCTGCAACACATGGTCAACCAGGTCGCGGCCGGCGTCACCGATCCCGAAACGAAGGTGAGCGTGCAGCAACGCCAGCGCGCGTTCCTGCAGGTGAACGCGAACGAGAAAAGCGCCAGTCCGCGGGTGAAGGAGAGCGCGAAGCTTGCGGGCGAGCACGGCGACATTCCGATCGAGCCGCTGGGATCGGGCTCGGACTACAGTGCGTTCCTGCAGCACCTCGGCATCGCGACGCTGGATCTTGGCTTCGGCGGCGAATCGAACCAGGGTGGCGTGTACCACTCGCGTTACGATTCGTTCGACCATTACATCCGCTTCGGCGACCCGACCTTCGAGTACGGCGTGGCGCTGGCCAAGGTCGCGGGCCACATCATGCTGCGCACCGCCGACGCGGACGTGCTGCCAATGCGCTTTAGCGACTTCAGCAGCACCGTCGACCGCTACATCGACCAGTTGCACAAGCAGGCGGACGACGCGCGCAAGGCCGCCGAGGCGCAGCAGAAGCTGCTCGATGCGAACGCATACAAGCTGGCGTCCGATCCGTTGCACCCGGTCGCGCCGCCCGAGCGGCTGTCCGCAGTTCCCAAGATCGATTTCGCACCACTGGACGCGGCTGCAAAGAAGCTGAAGGAAAGCGCGCAAGCCTATGAAAAGGCGTACGACGTGCGCGCCGGCAAGGGCCTGGACATTCCAGCATCGCAACTCGCCCAAGTGAACCGGTTGATGGGCACGCTGGAGCAGCGCCTGCTGGACGAGCAGGGCCTGCCGGGGCGTCCCTGGTACAAGAACCTGATCCAGGCGCCGGGTGAACTGACCGGTTACGCGCCCAAGACCATTCCCGCCGTGCACGAGGCGCTGGACGCGCGCGACTGGAGCCGCGCCGACAAATACACGGCGGTCACGGCCAAGGTGCTGGACAACTACCGTGCGCAGCTCGACCGATTGACCGCATTGCTGAAGTAGGTTGGGCCGAGCCGCTTTTTGGCGAAGCCCGCAGCCTCGAGTCAAGGCGGGTCAAGACCCGCCTTACAGAACCGGCGTAGCGCGGGGTTTCACCGCGCCATGCAAAGCCGATGAGGGGCGGGTTTCAACCCGCTTTGCACGACAGGAAATGGTGGTGGGCCAAGGCCCGTCCTACGTGGCGCGTTGCGCTCGGCCAATGGGCAGAGGAAGATGGAATCCCCTCCTTCCACGGTGACCCATCATGCGTCACGTCAGGTGGATTCCGTTTCTGATGATGGCCGCGCTCGCCGCGTGCACGCAGCGACCGACGCGGCCATCGCAGGCGCGCGCATCGACCCAGGCAATCGATTACAGCAAGTACCTGCAAGGCACAGTACCGTGGTTCACCTTCACGTCGCTGTACAGTTGGGATTCGGACCAGCTCGGTTACGTGGTGGTGTGGACCTCGCCCCGCCAAGCCTATCGCCTGCAACTGGTCGGTCCGTGTCTTGGCCTGCAGACCGCGGCAGGGATGATCGGCCTGACGTCGCAGGACGGCCTGGTGAGTTCCAATCGTGATGCCGTGATCGCCGGCGGCGACCATTGCAGAATCATGCGCATCGACCGGCTGGACGCGAAGGCGATCCGGGCAGCGCGCGAGAAACCGAAGGCATCCGGCGAAACCAGTCGTTGATCCGCAACGCGCGCTGGTGCCCGCGTCCCATGCCGGGCCTGTGGCCTCCGGAAGCCTGAACGTTTTGCTCGTCATTTCGGAATACTCGCGCCATCCATGGCGCTCGCGCTACGCGCCGCCTTCGGCGTTCGCGCTTGCAATGGTGCAATCGCAATCCCTCTTTCGCGGGAATGAGCACGGTGTTGGTAATTTTCGTTTCCGGCCCCACAAGGTCAGCGATGGTCTTGGCTTCTTGACGGCTGCACGGGTGACGCGTCGGAGCGGCGCGATGCGTTTGACGCGATGGGCAATTCGGACCCTTCGACGCAACAGCAAGTTGTCGCCGGAATTGCTGTAGCGCAGCACAAACGCCGTGCGAGTTCGGCGTTGGGCATCGCAAAATATCCATGTACGACGGGGCAATCACGGTGGCCTGCATGCGGGTCTATGCGTTTGGTGCAGCGCAAATTGACACCGGTGTCATAGCTGACCAAACTTGCAGGTGTTCACCTTGCGTGGGGTGTCATGGACGCAATGGTCCATCAACTGGGTCGGCCGATGCATGATTCGGCGCAGCCATTTCTGGCGGCCGACGTGGGCGGCACGCATGCGCGCATTGCGCTGGTGCGGGCTTCGGGTGCCCACGCTCATGGCGTCGAAGTGCTCGCCTATCACAAGTTTGCTTGCAGCGAGCATCCGACGCTCGGCGGTTTGCTGCAGGCGTTCATCCAGGCCGAAGCGGCCGGATCGGTGCGTGGCTGCGTGTTCGCCTGCGCCGGACACGTGGTGGGCGACGACGTGATGCACGACAACCTCGCATGGCCGATCAGCCTGTCGCGCCTGCGCGGCGCGTTGGGCTTCGACGAGCTGATCGTACTCAACGATTTCGAGGCGCTGGGGTACGCGCTCGCCAACGCGCAGCATCCGGATGCGCGGTTGCTGTGCGGACCCGATACACATCGGGCGGGCCCGACGCTGGTGGTCGGGCCGGGCACGGGGCTGGGCGCGGCCGTGCACGTTTCCACGCCCGCGGGCGCGTTCGTGATCGCGACCGAAGCCGGGCAGGTGGATTTTGCGCCGCAAACCGTCCGCGAGCGCGAAGTGCTGTCGCGGCTGGCGCCGGATGGCGAATACGTTCCGTGCGAACGCATCCTGTCCGGACCGGGGTTGCTGACGCTGTATCGGACGCTGTGCGAGTTGGATGGCACCTTGCCGACACTAGCGAATCCGGAAGCGGTCGGCGCTGCCGCCCGCGCGTACGCCGACCAGCGGGCAACGGAGGCGATCGATCTGTTTTGTGCGTCGCTTGGAAGTTTCGTCGGCAACCTCGCGATGACGTTCATGGCCGGCGGCGGCGTGTATCTCGCCGGCGGCTTTCTTTCCTCGATGTTCGACCTGCTGCATCGAAGTGATTTTGCAACGCGGTTCGTGCATGGACGAAGCGTCCGCGCGTTCCTGGAGCGCGTGCCCGTGCGTGTCATCGAGCATGGGCGGAACGGCGTGCTGGGCGCCGCACGGTTTTACATCGACCGCCGGAGGTTCGCTCCGCCGGCGCAGGAATCCACGACGGAGTGCAACCCGGCGAAGTGAGTCATTGAACAACGCATGATCGCAACACGCCGCGCGCACGTTCGAACGGTGCATCACGGCGGGCCCGATCGACAACCAGCGAGGGGTAAACAGCCATGCCCATGGTGCATCGCAAGAGTTCATTGTCAGTGGCCATATCGGCCGCATTGTTCGCGGCGTTCGCGACTTCGGCGGCGGCAGCGTCGCAGGTCGCGACCCAGGTTGATAGCTCGTCCGCGCAGGCGACGACGCAGACCGCGCCCGCGACCGACCAGGCGCAAGCCAAGAAGCCCAAGGCCGGCACCACGCCCGAAAACGAAACGCCGGCCACGTTGTCGGTGGTCAACGTGGTGGGCGTGCGTGCGTCGCAGATGCGCGCGATCGAGTTGAAGCGCATCGCGCCCAACATCCAGGACAGCATCACGGCCGAAAGCATCGGCCAGTTGCCCGACGTCACCATCACCGACGCGTTGCAGCGCGTGACCGGCGTGCAGATCAACCGCGACGCCGGCGTCGGCACCTCGGTGGACGTGCGTGGCCTGCCGGAAGTCGGCACGATGTTGAACGGCGAGGTGTTCATCACCCCCAACCAGATCGATTCGCAGCAGCCCGATTTCGAGATGCTGCCTGCGACCTTGTTCCGCGGCGTGGACGTGATCAAGTCGCCCACCGCCAACATGCTCGACTCGGGCATCAGCGGTGATTTGAACCTGCATACCTATCGGCCCTGGGATCTGCCGAACGGGTTCACCTACAGCTATTCCGCGCACGGGCAATATGGCGATGCCACGGACAAGTGGGGCGAAGCGGCGAGCGGCCTCATTTCCTACAACGCGGGCGGACGCTGGGGCCTGTTGCTGTCGGGCGATTTTTCCGACACCACCACCGAGAACTCGACGGAAGGCCTCGACCAGTACGGCGTGGTGCTGAACGGCGAGAATGCACTCAGCGCGGACAGCTACTACGGATTCCTGACGCCGTGGGGCAATGCACCGATTCCGTCCGACATCAGGCAGAACCCGGATGGCAGCGTCGACGTCAACGGTGATGGCAAGTCCGACGCCGTGTTCATGGGCAGCCAGAACATCGCGCTGTACGACACCACCACCCAGCGCCGGCGCAAGTCCGGCAATGCCTCGTTCCAGATGGACCTCGGTGGCGGGTTCACCCTGACCAGCGACCTCTTCTTTGCGCGCCAGGACCGCTACGACCGGAACGTAGGCATCCAGTTCAATTCGCTCGACTGGGAAGGTGCGACCTACGTGCCGGTGAGTTCGCGCAATACCGGGGCCAGCGTCGGCGGCCAGTACGGCACGCCCGACGATCCGCCGTGGGAGAACATGAACATCTACACCACGCAGGTCTACAAGAAATGGCCCGGTGACGTTGAATCGTTTTCGCAAATCACGCGGACGGATTCGATGGCGAGGAATTTCAATGTCCAGGTCGACTTCGACAATGGCGGGCCGTTCACGGGCACCTTGCGCGGCATCCGCGACTCGGCGCATCAGGTGAACCTCGAAACCGACCTCAACATCGCCAACGCCGACGGCGCGCAGTGGCCGAACGATCCGGAAGATGCGGCGCCCCCCGGCACGTACATCTACCCCGACGAATTGGGCGGCAACCGCGTGTTCAACGACAACGGCATTCCCGCGAACACGATTCCGATCACGGCAAACTTCGGCGGCCGCAATCTCAGCATCAGCATGCCCGATGTGCTCGCCAGCAATTTCGCGAATCCGGATGGCTGGTCGATGAAGACCCTGGAGTCCGACGGAAGCTACGACCGCAAGGTGGGCTTGAGCGCGGTGCGCTTCGACGGCCATTACGCCTTCGACAACGGCATCAAGCTCGACTTCGGCGTACGCAACAGCATCCGCAGTGCCGACAACATCGGCTTCACTTTCATTACGCCGGTATATGCCGGCATGGGCGCCAGCGACCCGAACGGTTGCCTCGTACGTTACGTCGCCGCCGACGTGGTGATGGACGACGATTCGTGTTCGGCCGGCAACGCGCAGGGTTTCTTCCGCGCGGGGCCGCTCTCGGCGCAGCATCTGTCGCAGACGCCGCCGCCGCTGGCCAACAACTGGAAGCAATACACCGACCTGCTCGGCTCGGGCATCACCTTCTGGGCCGTCGATCCGTCCGCGATGGACAACCCGGAGGCGTACTGGCATTCACTCTACCCAGACACGCGGCGGCAAGTGTCGCCGGGCCGCACCTGGGCGGTGTGGATGAAGGAATCGTCGGCGTACCTGCAACTCGATCTGGACGGCAACATCGGCAGCATGCCGTACGCCGCGAACATCGGCATGCGCATGATCAACACCAACCTCAACATCACCCAGCACCTGACCGGTGCACCCGCGCCCTATGGCGTGGAGGCGGCCGATGCCGGCACCCAGCTCACGCGGCGCAGTTATCGGGACTACCTGCCGGCGGCAAACTTCGCGATCAACCTCACCGATGATTTGAAACTGCGGCTGGCGTATTCGAAGAACATGATGCCGCTGGATTTGAGTACGTGGGGCGGCGGCTTGTCGCTGAACTATTCGTTGACCGTGGTGCCCGGCCAGCCGACGCTGTTCCGCGTCGCGGGCGGCAATTCGGACGGCAATCCGAACCTCGATCCGTGGCGTTCCAAGAACTACGGCGCGTCGCTCGAGTACTACATCAATCCTTCCAGCATGGTCAGCCTCGCCTTCTTCCGGATCAACGTGCAGAGCTTCATCGAGAGCGGCAGCGTGATCAACTGCACGCTGCCGGACGAGGATGGCGTGGTGCGCAACCGCTGCGTGGTGATTACCGAACCGGTGCAGGGCACCGGCAACAGCATCCATGGCGCGGAGTTCGATTATCGCCAGGCCTTCACCTTCCTGCCGGGCCTCCTGCACAACACCGGCATGGAATTCAACGCCACCTACGCGCCGAGCGATTCGGGGCGGACCGACCTTGCCGGCAACAAGATTCCGTTCCAGGACAATTCGACCAAGTCCGGGAATGTGATCTTGTGGTACCAGGACAGTCGGTTCCAGGCGCGCGTCGCCTACAACTATCGTTCGCGGCGCGCGGTCTCGTCCGACGTGGGCGCGATCTCGGGCCTGGAAATGTACGAGGCGCCGCAGAAATACATCGACGCGTCGGTGTCGTACAAGATCAACAAGTACGCGGAGGTCTTCCTGCAGGGCACGAACCTCAGCAACGAATACCAGCGCTTCTATCTGGTGTGGCCCGACCAGCCCGCGCATTCGAATTTCTCCGAACGCACGTACATGGCCGGGATACGCGGGCAGTTCTGACGGGACATGCATGAACCTGGGCCGGCCAGCACCGCGCGACGGGACTTTCGCAATGTCGTCATTCCGGGGGCGCGCCGGCTTCACGGCGCGCAACCCGGAATCCACTTTTGCTCTTCATTGAAAAGCAAGATGGATTGACTCGCGTCGTCATGGTGCTCGCCCTGCGGGTGCCTTCGGCGTTCGCGTTTGCAATCCGGCAAACGCAGTCCGATTCCGCCAGCAACCATCGCGGGCGGCCCGGAAATGACGAGCAGGTGGCTGGGCTTCAGGGGCAATCAGGTTAGTGGATGCGTGGCGAATCGCAACGTGTGAGCCCGGCGCGTGAAGGCGCCGCAACACCCAACCGGAAACGACATGCCAACAGCGGAAACCAGCAGACAAGCAGCGGAAACCATCGAGCCCTCGCACGGTGCCGGCTTCCGCCGGTCGATCGGTCTTTTCTCCGGCACCGCGATCAACATGACGCAGATGTGCGGCATAGGGCCGTTCATCACGATCCCGATCATGGTTGCCGTGATGGGTGGGCCGCAGGCGATCATCGGCTGGATCGCGGGCGCGATCCTCGCCGCGTGCGACGGCATGGTATGGGCGGAACTGGGCGCGGCGATGCCGGGCGCGGGCGGCACCTACGTGTATCTGCGCGAAGCCTTCCAGTACCGCACCGGGAAACTGATGCCGTTCCTTTTCATCTGGACGGTGCTGCTTACCATTCCGTTGATCATGTCGACCGGCATCATCGGGATGGTCGAGTACCTCGGCTTCTTTTTCCCGCACATGGGCTGGACGACGGTGCATCTCATCAGCGTGCTCGCGAGTTTCCTGGTGGTGTTCCTGTTGTACCGCCGGATCGAATCGATCCGTGTGATCACGGTTGCGCTGTGGATCATCATGCTGGTGGCGGTCGTCGGAACCTCCGCCGCGGGATTCAGCGACTTTCATCCGGACCTGGCCTTCACTTATCCCGCGGGCGCCTTCGACAGTCGGTTCTTCATGGGCCTCGGCGCGGGCCTGATCATCGGGATTTACGACTACCTTGGCTATTTCACCACCGCGTACATGGGCGACGAGTTGCGCAATCCGGGCAAAACGATGCCAGGCTCGATCCTCATTTCGGTGATCGCCATGATGTTCGTCTACCTCGCGCTCAACATCAGCGTGATGGGCGTGGTGCCGTGGCAGGACGTTGCGACTTCGAAGTCGATCGCCTCGCTGGTGGTCGAGCACAGTTGGGGTCACTTCGCGGCCGCGGTCATGACCATCCTGATCATCGTCACCGCCTTCGCGTCGGTGTTCGCCGGATTGCTCGGCGGCTCGCGCGTGCCGTACCAGGCCGCCCACGACAAGGTATTCCTGTCCGCGTTTGGGCGACTGCACGCGAAGCACGGGTTTCCGCACGTCGCGTTGATCACGATGGGCGTGGTGATGGCGGCGGGAACCTTCTTCGACCTGACCGAAGTCATCAACATGCTGCTGGCTGCCACGATCATCGTGCAGTCGGCCGCGCAGATCATCGCGCTGGTGGTGCTGCGCAAGCGGCAACCGCAGTTGCGCCGACCGTACCGGCAATGGCTGTATCCGCTGCCGTGCGTGGTCGCGATGCTCGGGTGGATCTACGTGTACGTCTCGGCGTCGAAGCTTTCGCTGATCCTGTCCGGTGCGTGGATCGTTGCCGGGCTCGTGGTTTTCATCGTCTGGGCCAGGGTCAACAAGTCCTGGCCGTTCGCGCCGGTGGAAGTTCGTGAAGCCTATCTGGGGAACCCGCCATGCTGACGTGCTGCCGTGCAAAAAAACCTGTGTTGTCATTCCGGGGTCCACGCCGGCTTCATCGGCGCGGGAACCCGGCATCCATTTGGTATACCGGTTCCGGATCGCGCCCCTTCGGGGACTCGTCCGGAATGACAAATTATTTCCTGCAACAGGTCTTTCGTGTCGCGGCCGTGTTCGCAATGTTGGCCACACCTGCCGTGTATGCGGCAAACACCTACGCACCCACGCCGATCGCCGGGCAACCCGGCCAAGTCACCGCAATCGCGCATTGGCAAATCCAGTCCAGTGCCAAGGCGCAGGAGAATGGCGCGGAAATCTCCAGCGCAGGTTTTTCGACCAAGGGCTGGTATCCGGTGAGCGGCCACGCGACCGTGATGGCAGGTCTGGTGGAAAACGGCGAATACAAGAATGTGTTCCACGATGACGAACTGCGCACCGTCGCGCGCCATCACTTCGTGATTCCGTGGTGGTACCGCACGCAATTCACGCTGGAGAAGGGCGCCAGCAGGCGACACATACTGGTGCGCACCAACGGGATCATCGGTGGTGCCGACCTGTGGCTCAACGGCCATCAGATCGCTGCGCAGCCGGAACTGCGTGGCGCGTATCCGGTGCACGAATTCGACGTGACGCGCTGGGTGCACGAGGGCGCGAACACGCTGGCCATGCGCGTTCATCCGGCCGATCCGCAACTCGATTTTTCGCAGGGTTGGGTGGACTGGAACCCCCAGCCGCCCGACAACAACATGGGACCGTGGCGCGGCGTCGATATCGTGGAGACCGGGCCGGTCGAGCTGCGTTTTCCGGCGGTCGCCACCGATCTTTCATTGCCGGATCTTGCGCGCGCGGCGCTGACGGTGAAGGCGGAGGTGCGGAATCTCGACAGCGCGCCGCACGATGTCGTCGTGACCGGCGAGGTGGCAGGCGTTTCGCTGCAGCGGAAAGTGCACCTCACGGCGGGGCAGACGCAAACCGTTGCGTTTTCACCGCAGAGCGATCCAGGCCTCGTGCTGGATCACCCGAAAGTCTGGTGGCCGATCGGCATGGGCGATCACCCGCTGTACGATTTGAAACTCGCCGCCTCGGTCAACGGCGCGGAATCCGATCGCGCCGCGACCACGTTCGGCGTCCGCAGCGCGACCTCGAAGCTCACCAAACAGGGTTACATCCAGTTCTTTGTCAACGGCAAGCCGGTGCTGATCCGCGGCGGTGGCTGGGCGCCGGACATGTTCCTGCGCGAAATTCCCGGGCGCATGGAGGCCGAGTTCAGCTATGTCCGCAACATGGGCCTGAACACGATCCGCAGCGAAGGCAAGCTCGAAGACCAGCAGTTCTACGATCTCGCCGATCGCGACGGGATCATGATCCTGCCGGGCTGGGAATGCTGCGACAAATGGGAATCGGCGGCGAAGACGGGCGGCGAACCGTGGGACGACGCCGACATGAAGATAGCGCAGGCGTCGATGGCGAGCGAAGCCCGATTGCTGCGGAATCACCCGTCCGTGATCGGTTTCCTGATCGGCAGTGACAATGCGCCGCCGCCAAACATCGCGCGCATGTACGTCGATACGTTGCACGCGGAGGGTTGGAACACGCCCATCGTTTCCGCCGCCGTGGACCAGACCAGCACGGTGGCGGGTCCCTCCGGCATGAAGATGGCGGGGCCGTACGCGTGGATACCTCCGTCGTATTGGTATGCCGACAAGCTGGGCGGTGCGTTCGGCTTCGATTCCGAAGTGAGCGCGGGCGCCGACATCCCGCGCCTGGAAGACGTCCAGCGCATGTTGTCGCCGTTGTCGCAGGAAGCGCTGTGGAAGTACCCGACGGTCAGGCAATACCACGCTACCTCATCGTGGTCGCCGTTTGCGAAGCTGGAGATCTTCGATAATGCGCTTGCCAAGCGTTACGGGGCGCCCAAGGATCTTGCCGATTACGTGCAGAAGGCCCAACTCGACAACTACGACAACGTGCGCGCGCAGTTCGAGGCTTTCAACGCGCACATGGATTCAGCCAATCCATCAACCGGCGTGATCTACTGGATGCTCAACAACGCCTGGCCGTCGCTGCACTGGCACCTGTACGACTGGTACATGAACCCGGCCGGTGCATACTTCGGCGCCAAGAAGGCCAACGAACCGGTGCACATCCAGTATTCGTACGACGACCGCGCCATCGTGCTGGTGAATCAAACGCTCACCGATGCGCACGGCCTGCGGGCGCGGGTGCGGGTGCGGAATCTCGATGGCAGCGTGCGTTACGACAAGTCGTTCGCCGGCCTCGCGCTTTTGGGCAACCACACGCTCGGCGTCGCGAAACTTCCTGCGATTTCCGGATTGTCGCCGACGTATTTCGTCGAGCTGGATCTTGCGTCGAGCGACGGCCAGCCCGTCAGCCGCAATGTCTACTGGCTTTCGACGCAGCAAGACGTACTCGATTGGAAAAATTCGAACTGGTACATGACGCCGCTCACCCAGTACGCCGACTTCACCGCATTGCAGTCGTTGCCCACGGCAACGGCCGACGTGCACGCCACGACGCGGCGCGACGGCGATGACAACGTCACCACGGTCACGCTCACGGTGCCGGAATCATCCAAGGTCGTAGCCTTGTTCCAGCATCTGTCCGTTCGCCAATCGGCAGGGGGTGAACTTGCACTGCCCATCCTGTGGAGCGACAACGACGTCACGCTGTGGCCCGGTGAGTCGGTGACGGTGACCGCGCGTTACGCGGCGAAAGGCGCCGCGGCGCCAGTGGTGGAAGTAAGCGGTTGGAATGTCGCGGCCCAGCATGTAGCGGCTGAGACGAGCTCGCACTAGGAATGGTCTGATTTTGTTTCGTCATTCCGGGGCCGCCGCAGCTTTTGCGGCGGAGCCCGGAATTGGTGGCTTTCCGCGACAACCGCTACAACAAAGGCACTGGATCCGCGCTTTAGCGGGAATGACGAAAACATGGACTGACGATGGACTCCCTGAAACCTCCGTCGACAACAACGCCCCTGAAGCGCGCCAACATCAGCGACGTGGCCCGCGTGGCGGGCACTTCGCGCAAGACCGTCTCGCGGGTGATCAACAACGAGCCGAACGTACATGCGTCCACGCGCAAACAGGTGCTGGACGCAATCGCCTCGCTCAAGTATCGCCCGCTCACCTCGGCGCGCAGCCTTGCGACCAACCGCTCCTTCACGGTCGGCCTGCTGTACGACAACCGTTCGCCCAGCTACATCATGGAAGTGCAGGCCGGCGTGCTGGAGGCCTGCGAAGCGCAGCACTACAGCATGACGGTGCAGCCGCTGGTTTCCACCTCACCCGATTTCGTCGAGCGCGTCGATGACCTTCTGACGAGACACCGGCCCGACGGATTGATCCTGACGCCGCCGATCACCGATCACGCGGCCTTGCTGAAGAGCCTGCGCAAGAGCGGCGTGCCGTTCGCCTCGATTTCTCCGCGCCATCCGGAAAACCAGGTCGGCGTGATCCTGCGCGAACGCGAGGCCGCGGCCGCGATGGTGGCGCACCTGGTTTCGCTGGGTCACCGGCGCATCGCGCACATCGTGGGCGACCTGGAACACGGCGCCGGCGTTTGGCGCCTGGCCGGCTATCGCGACGGCATGAAGCGCGCCGGCTTGAAAGAGAAACCGGCGTACATGGTGCCCGGCAGATTCTCGTTCGAGTCGGGCGTGGCCGCCGCGCGCAAACTGCTGGCGCTGCGACAGCGACCGACCGCCGTTTTCGCGGGCGACGACGACATGGCCACCGGCACGATCTGGGCCGCGTCCGAGGCGGGATTGGCGGTGCCCGGCGATATCTCGGTGTGCGGCTTCGACGACACCACCATTGCGACCCAAGTTTGGCCGCCATTGACCACCATCCACCAGCCCGTGCACGCAATGGCCCGGCGCGCCACCGAGGAATTGTTGCGGCTCGTGCTCGGCCGCGGTGAAGCGCGCATGGTCGAGCTCGATTACGAAATGCGCATCCGCGCGTCGACGGGGCCGAGGCCGTAGGCACCTTTACAACATCCCCATGTAGGTTGGTGCTGAATCCGGAGCTTTTCCCGATGAAGCCCAACATCGACATCGCGAAGGTTGTAGGAGCGCGCCTGCGCACGACAGACAAACCGGGCGAGCCGAGGCGGATCGCAGCATGGGCCCCTCCTACATTCGCTGCGGTCGTGCGTTTGCGCTGGTCCTGGCTCGGGGTGTCTCCCGACATTGGGAGACGTTGGCCTTCCGCCGGTAAAGCCGGCGTCGGCCCAACCTGCAAATACCTCTGCGCCAAGCCTGCGATACTTCACCCGAGACAAAAACACGTTCACCCACAGGAGCGCACGCATGTCCGCCGCACCGGATTCCGCGAAGCCATCGAAGACGTTTCATTTCATTTCCGGCCTGCCGCGTTCTGGCAGCACGCTGCTGGCGGCGATCCTGAAGCAGAATCCGCGGTTCCATGCGGGCATGACCAGTCCCATCGCCGACATCATGGGCGTCGTCGTCGCGGAAATGAGCAGCAAGAACGATTTCTCGCACGCGATCTCCGACGAGGCGCGGGTCTCGGTCATGCGCGGGCTGGTCGAGAATTACTACGCCGCGCAAAGCGGAGCCGAGGTGGTGTTCGATACCAGTCGGCTGTGGTGCAGCCGGATGCAGATGCTCGACACGTTGTTTCCGCACGCCAAGGTCATCGCGTGCGTGCGGCAATTGCCGTGGGTGCTCGACAGCATGGAACGGCTGGTGCGCCAGCAGCCGGTCAGCGTCAGCAAGGTATTCCGTTTCGATACCAACACCACCGTGTATTCGCGGGCGCAGGCGCTCGCCGATCCGCGCGGCATGGTCGGCTTTTCATTCCAGGCCATCAAGGACGCGTTCTACGGCCAATACGCGTCGGGCCATCTGATGCTGCTGACCTACGAAACCTTGACGAAAAGCCCCGAAGCGGCAATGCGCAAGGTTTACGAATTCATCGGCGAGCCGTGGTTCGCGCATGACTTCGACAGCGTCGAATACGGCGCCAGCGAGTTCGACTCGCGCGTCGGCATGCCCGGCCTGCACACTGTGCGCTCGAAAGTAGAAGCGCCCGAACGCAAACCCATTCTTCCGCTCGAAATCTTCAATCGCTTCGTAAGCGAATCGTTCTGGCTGGACCCTAAGAACAACATCAGCGGCGTGCCGGTGGTGTGAGGGCCCGCGGGCAGGCCACCACCTCCGCTTCATACATCGTTTGCAGATGGGTGGTCGACGGCATGGTTTCCCATCATGCAGAGATTTGATCGGGCTTTCCGTACGCGCCGGATGGTCGCGCCATACAATGTATTTGGTGGACGTGGAGGCGATGCCAATCGCACGCCGCGTTAAATTAATGCGGATGGCCATCGACGTGTCATGGGAGAACTGCCGTGAGCAATCTGCTGCCCGGTGCCGAAGCCGAGCGCTGTGATTCGTGCCCGGATGCCCGACCCGAAATACTGAGTTATCCCGCGCGGATGGCGGATCTCGGTGGCGGCCTGACGGTGTCGCGCTCACTTCCAGTGCGGCAGCATCGTCTGGTCGGGCCATGGTGTTTCCTCGACCATTACGGTCCGCTGGCGTTTGCCGAACGCAAGGCGATGGATGTAGCACCGCATCCGCACATCGGCCTGCAGACCGTGTCATGGTTGTTCGAAGGCGAGGCGCTGCACAACGACAGCCTCGGCTTTCAGGGAACGGCCCGGCCGGGCGAGTTGAACCTGATGACGGCCGGCGACGGTATCGCCCATTCGGAGGAAACGCCGCGGCAAAACTCGGGTTACCTGCACGGCCTGCAATTGTGGGTGGCATTGCCGGATGCGGCGCGCCACCGCGACCCCGGATTCGATCACTACAAGGATTTGCCGGTGCTGGAGCCGGGCGGTGGGCGCGCGCAGGTGTTCATGGGCCAACTGGCTGGCATCGCGAGCGGCACTCGTGCCTACTCGCCGCTGGTCGGTGCCGATCTGCGTATCGGCGGCAACGGCGCGTTGCGGCTCCCGCTCGAGTCGACATGGGAACACGCGTTGGTCGTCATCGACGGCGATGTCACGCTGGATGGCGTGCACCTTGCGCCCCACGCTTTGCATTACCTTGGCACCCGACGCGCCGGCCTCGAACTCGTCAGCAAAAACCCCGCCCGCGTGGTATTGATCGGTGGTGCACCGTTCGGCGAATCGATCATGATGTGGTGGAACTTCGTTGCGCGCACTGCCGATGAAATAAGCGCGGCGCGCGAGGACTGGGAACAACACCGTCGTCGCTTCGGAGAAGTGAAGGCCTATCGGGGCCCGCGTCTGTCGGCGCCGCCGCTAATCGGCCGGCCTGTCGCAAGCAGTTAGCCGCCGTGGCGGCACGAACACGCGTCGTAATCGCAGGTTCGGGGGAGACGGGCACCGCTCGCGCCCTGGCCGGTCATCAACAAATGTGCGAGCGATCCATCAACGTTTTCAACTCGATCAAGTTGCTCACGAAGTAGCGCGCCGTATTGCATCGCTCGACGCCGGGCCGGAGCATCTGGACAGTGATCATCCCCAGTTGGTTGCCCGCAGCGATTTCCGATTCGCCGTTGTCGCCCACCACCCAGACTTCGCGGGCCGTCAATCCGTATCGCCGGACGATATCCGCAAAGAGCGCCTGCTTGCCACGACGCGGATGGTCGGCAATCGAATCGACATGGATTGCCTCGAAGCAGGAGCAAATGCCGAGCGCCCGGATCTTGCTTTGCTGGAGCTTGGGGAATCCTGTCGTCACCAGGAAACGCCGCGCCCGAAGCTCGCGCATTGCGTGGAGATCGGGGTAGCCATGCATCGGCGTGGCTATCTCCGCCGCTCCGAAGCCTTCCGCACCCGCCCGGTACATGGCGGCGGTGAACTGGAAGCGTTCCGCCACCACGTCAAAAGAAAACCGCATGCATGCGGCGAACGCCTCGGCAAGGACCGTTTCCGGCAGTGCGCCCGCATTCGCGCGCCGGATGGCTGCGAAAACGGGTTCGTACTCGCTTGCGCCAACTTCATCGGCGGCGCACAGGCAATAATCGAGATCGAAAATGACGGACGGAGTCACCAGCGGATTTTACGCGTGCAGCGCGCCCGGAATAGATTCCTTTTGCCTTGGGCAATCGTCTGTTCTGGCTCGCGCATGTCGCTCTTCGGCCAGGGCGGGCGCAGGCATTGATGGCTTATTCTGGAGCTCCGACTTGCTGCCTTTGTAGGCTCCAAGCCACGCCATATCCGCTTTTGAGCGACTACCATCCTCGATCCGGTGGCCGCTTCGGTCGCGGGGCCGCGCTCCGGCATGCCTCAACCTTGGCGTGGTGACGGGTCACGTCCGTTGCTCCGGTCAAGCATGTCCGGCGCGCTGGTCGTGGCTTTCCGGAACGTGTTCAATGATTACCAACATCCACGTGCGCCGACCGTGCGCGTGGCAGCTCATCGCGGAACAACCCGTACGCGAGTGTTGCTGCGATGAGCGCGACGGCACCAAACAACAGCAGCGCATCCGTGAATCCCAACGTGAGTGCGGTTTGGAACAGCAGGCTGCCCAGCCCGAATCCACCAAACAGCGAGAACGCCATGACTGCAACGGCTTGTCCGCGGCCGCCGCCAAGATCAGTGGTAATCGCCGCAAGCTGGGGATGCGTCAGGTCAAAGCCGAGCGAAAGCAGAATAATCGCAACGCGAACGCCGGGGAGCGGCATTGGTACGGCCAGCAACACCGCACAGACGCCCGTGAGGGCAACGCCAGACGGAATGATCAGCGAGCGTCCAAAGCGATCAGCAAGCTTGCCGATCACCGGGCCGAAGAGTAGGCCGGGTACCCCATAACCGAGCAGCACAAGGCCAATGGCTGTTTCACCCAGTCCGAAGCGCTGGTGCAGGTATACGCCAAGCCAGGTAAATACGCCCGACTGCAGCACCGCGTTCAACAATACATAGACGTAGGTACGGCGCCCGCGCGAGGATGCAAGGAGCCGCCGGTAACCGGCAGCCACCGCGGACCACGGCGCGGCGCTTGCAATGATCCGGGGCAATGCGGTCGTCGTCCGCATCACCACCAGAAGTACGGCGGAAAACCCGGCGATGATGAGGAAAAGGATTCGCCAGCCAACCAGCGGCTCAAGCAACGCGCCCACCGCGGCGCCGGTCGCCGTCCCGCCCGCGATGGCGCCGAAAAACCACCCCACCGCACGGCCACGACGGTTGAATGGCACGACGTCACCAATCAAGGTGAGGCAGATCGGAACGATCCCCGCCGCACTCAGCCCGGTTGCAATGCGCCACGCAATGAACGACCCCACATGGTCAGCCGTTGCCGTGGCTGCGGTCAGAACGATGAAGACCAGCAGCGAGCCCGTGATGACCCTGCGCCGCCCGAGCCGATCCGACAGCGGTCCGACCCATAGCGTCGCGATGGCTTCCGGTACAACGTACGCGGGCACCGCAAACCCGACCCACCCGACGCTGCTACCGAACACGGCCGCCAGTCGCGGGATCAGCGGCGCCACCATGAACGTCTGCACGAACACCATGAATGCCGCACCACAAAGCGTGGGAAGCATCCATCGCGAGGTTGCCGTTTCAGTCAACGGCAAAGCCGAACTTACCATCACCAGTCCATTCCGAGAGAAGACCCTTACAGCAACGCCATGTCGAGTGCGCGTGCGCGGGTCGCACCGCGCGGATGGCTGCCCGCGTGACTGCGATACGAGGGCGCCGCCAAGCGGGTGGTCACGGGTTTGGCAAGCAGATGGGCGTTGCCACGGCACCAGCGCGCGCGTCGAACGGCCATCGCTGTCTCAAGCGCCACGTCAGCCCCCGAACCCAGCCAAGGCCCACCAGATGCGGAGCGACAGGCAAACCATCGCGCATCATCGTGAGTACCTATGGCGACGAAACGAGCAAAGCTTTTCTGGCGATCGCGACGAGCGCGATCGGCGGTTTACCGCGCCGCGTTGTGAGGTTGCACAAGCCGAAAATCAAGCGATCGGTGCCGCCCCCTCACGCGACGACAAGCCGGTCCGCTTTCATCAACGCCCACTGCTTCTCGTACTCCATGATCTTTGCGACCGAGTCGACGAACGCGTCGTCCTTGCCGAAGCGCGAGAGCAGGTAAAGCCCGGTCTCGAGGCCAGAAGATATGCCGCCTGCGGTGATCACGCGTCCCGTGTCGACGACACGGTGGCGATCGATGTGGCACTTCGGCGCAATTTGTGCAAGGCGGTCGATCGGTAGGAGCTTCTCCGACGGGTCGCCGTTCTTGCGGCTGGTCGCCTTGATCCCGTCAAGGATTCCGGCAGCCCCGTAGATCCAGGCACCCGTGCAAACACTCACCAGAAGCGTGCCCCGCGGCAAGCCACCGATAAACTCGCGCAGGCGCTTGTTGTGCATCTCGCGCCGCGTGCCGATGCCACCCGGAATCAGGAACGCATCCATGTCGGGGTGGTCGTTGAACGCATAGCGCGGTTTCACCTTGAGCCCCGCGGTCGCCTCGACCGAACCTGCCGCCTCGCCCACCAGGAACACGTCCAGTTCCGGATCCATTCGCTGGGCCACCGCGAACACTCCGAACGGCGCCGTGAAGTCGACAACCTCGACGCCATCAAACACGTAGATGCCCAATCGCTTGCTCATGCCTCATTCCTTCGCGCCGACTGCGGCGCACTGCAACATGCGGCGCACCTCGCCGCGCGGTCCGTCGTGCGTGCCCATCGATCCGCGTATACGATTCGATATCTAATGTATATTTCCATTAGTACATTGTCCATCGACGCATGCCGAAACCCGCCATGACGACCCAAACCCGCTTCCCGCTCCTCGGCGAGCCGCTCGCGATCGATCTCGTCAACACACACGTGCTGCAGCGTGGCAGTCACGTCGACCTGCTCGACCGGCCCTCGGCATTGGCGGCGTGGCTGCGTGCGGAGCGCGGGCGCATTGCTTGGCGGGGACCCGTTGACGCCGTGGATCTCGTTGCCGTTCGCGCCTTGCGCGATGCGACGGATGTACTGTTGCGCGCGCGCCTGGAACGCGCGCTGGCCCAGGAATCCATGGTGCGGCAGTTCAATCGCGCGTTGGCCGTTCCTTCGGCCCGGACACGCCTTGAATGGACTGCAGCGGGTCCGCGCAAGTCGCTGCCTGCCGCAAACGCGCAGCGTGACACCCTGATCCGCGCATTGGCCCTGGACGCGCTGGAGATCCTGACCGGGCCGCAGGCGGGGCTGCTGCGCCAATGCGCCCACCCAGCCTGCAGGTTGCTCTTCGTGGCGCGCAACCCTCGGCGCCGCTGGTGCTCGGGCGCGATTTGCGGCAATCGCGCGCGCGTGGCCCGGCACGACGCCATCGGGCGCCGCGCCATCTGATTTCGCGGAGCCCCTGTAGTCCGAAGCATGCGCCGCCGGCGTGGAGGCCGTCAGGCATGGGGAACCCAAGCAAGAACGAATCGTTTTAGGACCATACGAGCGTCGAGATCAGGCCGTGACGAGATTTGCGCTGCAGGGTTCACAACCGGCCTTGCGCTGTTGCGGATCGCGACAGTGTCAGGCAGACAAGCGGTCGAGCTTTTGGTCGAGCTTTGGATCGGCAGGCAAGCGGATCAGGAATTCGTCTTGTAGCACCGCGCGGATTTCCGCGGTGGTGGCGAGGGTACGCTTGGTAGTGGCGCCGCCGGCATGTTCTGCGAATTGGCGGTTACGGAGCGTGAGCCTGCGGCCGGCTGGCGCGCGGGCGGCGGTCAGGCCGGTGACGAAATGCGAATCCGGGTTCGTCGATGTCCAGAAGTTGCCGATGCGGTAATCGGCCGGGAATTGCGGCTGCAGGTCGAAGCGGTACAGCGTCTGCCACGCGTCGGCCGCGAAGAGTTGCAAGCGCCAGTCGTTGTCGTCGCGGCGGATCAGCCGGAAGGATTCGTGCGGCGTGGTTTGTTCGATATCGGGAACGAGTTGCAGCGGACCGGTGGGCGTGTTGCCGCCGAAGCCGACATCGGCCAACCAGAATTTTCCTTCGGCTTCGACGCGCAGCAGCATGTGGGTGCGCGCCGTGATCGCGTCTTCCGATTGTCCCCACAATACGCGCGCGGCGAGGTCGGTGACCTGGAAGCCGATCGCGCGCAGGGCGTCGCTCAGCAAGCGGTTCTGTTCGAAGCAGTAGCCGCCGCGGTGGTCGCGCACCAGTTTGCGTTGCACGGATGCGATGTCCAGTGCCGGCGGCACGCCGAGGAACGGGTCGAGGTTTTCGAACGGGATCGAGGCGACGTGTGCGGTGATGATCGCGCGCAGGGTTTGCAGGCCCGGCGCGACCAGCGTTCGGACGCCGAGGCGTTCGAGGTATGCGCGCAAGTCAATGGGTTCAGTTGGTGCCGCTGGTTGCATGTGTTGTTTCTGCTGTTTCGGAAAACCGATTGACTCGCCGCATCCCTGCGGCTCTCCCTTCGGCCATCGGCTGCGCCGATGTTCGCTTCGGCATCCTGCCACCGCAGTCGGGTTCCGCCGCAAGGAGCCGCGGCACCCCGGGATGACGGCAAAAATCAGGCCCAGACAGTCAACGGAAAACGTTGCGCCAAACCAATCATTGCATGGCGTGTCCGAATTTGCGCTGCAGGAAATCGACGGTCGCGGCGTCGGCTTTCAGCCACGAGGCGTGGCGAAGGAAGCCGTGGATTTCGTTGGGAATCACCATTTCCTCGAACGGCACGCCGTGTTTCTTTAGGCGCGGCACCACGTCGGTCATCTGGAAGAAGTGCACGTTGTGGTCGTCGTCGCCCTGGATCAGCAGCACCGGTGATTTCCATTTCGCGATGTCGGCATCGGGAGAGGATTCCCACGCCACCTTCAGCGCCTGCTTGTAGTCGCCCTGTTCGTAGCGTCCGTTCGGATTGTGGGCGAACCACCAGCCGATAGCGCGCGACCAATCGTGCAGGCCATGCATGTCCACGCCGGCTTTGAAGATGTCTGAATCGCGCGCCAGCGCGAGCGCGGTGAGATAGCCGCCGTAGGAGCCGCCCCAGATGCCGATGCGCGCGGGGTCGACGCCGTGCATGCGTTGCAGGTACTTCGCACCAGCGACGACGTCCTGGTATTCGGATGCGCCGGCTGGTCCCGCGTGCGGCGGATTGTGGAACGCGTGTCCGTAGCCGATGCCGAGCCGGTAGTTCACCGACAGCACCGTGAAGCCGTGCGCGGCGAGGTACTGGTTCACCGCGTAACTGTTGGTGTAGTAATCCATGTAGTGCCAGCCCAGCAGCATCTGCCGCGGCGGCCCGCCGTGCACGAAGATCATGCCGGGCTGGTTGGCGCCGGCATCGGCGCGGCGAAAGAGCTGGCCCTGGATTTTCGTGCCGTCGGCGGCCTTGAACGCGACGGCCTGCGGGATCACCAGTTGCGCGGTCGGGAAATCCTTCGGGATCAGGTTGGTTTGCAGCGCCTCCTGTTGACTGCCATCGGCGTGCATCACGGAAACCAGCGGCGGCCGTTGCGCGCCCGCATCGATGAAAGCCACGGCGTTCGCGCCGACGACGGTGGGCGACCACTGCGAGGCGGTCCCCGAAGTCAAGGCGACCGGTTGCGCACGGTCGACGGGCACACGGAACAAATGCCGGCGGTCGTCGTCGTTTTTCGTGGATCCGGTGTTGGCGCTGTAGACGATCGAGCGACCGTCGGGTGCCATTGCGACATCTTCCACCATGAACTTGCCGGGCGTCAGCAGCAGCGGCTCTTGATTTTCCCTTCCCACGCTTGCGGGCGAAGGGGCCGAAGGCGGACGGGGGGAAGCATCGATCGAATACAGGTGCGGCCAGCCATCGATGTCGCTCAGGAACACCAGTTTCGCGCCGTGATCGGCCCAGTGCAGGTTCGGGCCGCCCGCCGTTTGTGGGTACGAACCGACCAAGGTGTCGGGGCTTTGCCACACCACGTGCGCTTCACCGGCGCGCGCATCGGCAACCCGGATCGACCACGGCTGCGGCGTCTGCTGGAGGATCGGTTGCGGCGGGCCACCGTTGCCCGGTTGGCGCGTGAACGCGATCTGCGCGCCGTCGGGCGACCAGCGCGGATCACCATCCACGCTGGTCGAAGGCGATACGTACAGGATGGGTATGTGGTCATCGGCGAACACGCCAATGAACGCGTGGTCGTCACGACGCGACACGAACGCCAGGCGCTTGCCGTCGGGTGACCAATGCAGGTCGCCATCTTTGCCGTGATCGAAGAACAGGCGCTTCGGTTTGGTCTGGTCGTTCGCCGACAGTGGCGCAGTCCAGACCTGGTCGTCCTTGATGTAGGCCAGCTTGCCGTTCGACGAAATCGCCGGCGCATCGCCTTCGGTGAGTTCGTGCGAGATGCCGCTTTGCAGATCCACCGCCCAGATCATTACCTTCGTTTCGACCGGGCTGGATGCGGGGTCGATCGCCGCTTTCACCGGCCAGTTCGCGTCGTGGTCGCCGCCGCGCACGAACACCAGCGCGTCGCCCGATGGCGAAAACGTGAGCTGCGTGATCTCTTGGCCGTCGTCCTGCGTGAAGCGCGTGACCTGATGCGGCTGGAAACCCGGCGCCTTCGCCACCCAGACATTGCGCGCGCCGTTCTGGTCGATCACCCAGGCGATGCGATCCCCGTGTTCCGACGATGTCAGGTCGACCGGGAATGGATACGACAACACCTGTTCCAGCGTGAAACCGGTTTGCGGTGATGCTGCCGCGGCGGACGGCGACAACGCGATGCCCGCGACGAACAACGCGGCCAGCATGAATCCGTGCAATCGATACATGGCGTATCCCGTGATCGGCAAGTTTCAATGATTCGCACGTCATGCGTCGCCTGTCCAGTGCCGACCGTCACGGCGCGCGCGGCATATGACGGCACCGGCGTGCGAATAGGCACGCGCCGCGTTACGGGTGCCTCGCCGCGGGACACGTCGCGCGTTGGCTGGATCGAGGCTGATCCGATCGCAGTCGAGCGCCAGCGCTAGCTGGCCGCAGACCAGGGAGGCCGAATCCAGCGCGGTCGCGTGCCACGCGCATCGAACATGGCCTTGCCGCGATCGCTGATCCACAGATCCGCGACCGCGATCAACGCGTCATCCTCGCAAATCATCGGGCAGCGAGCGCGCAGCCACGGTGGCACACGCGCTTGCTGAAACAGGTCGCGCAGTTCGCGGGTGTGCGGATCGCCGGCGGGCTTGATCCGTTCGCCGCCGTGACGAAAGCGCACGGTCAGCGGCGGGTCGAGCGGCGCATGGGTTGCTTGCGTTGATGCCGGACCGATCGCTTCGAGCCGCAGCTCGCCGCAGCCCTGCGGCAATGCGAGTGGCGAGCCGTTCCATTGCGCCTGCCAATCTGCCGCCGGCAACTCCAGCGTCGGCGTCGCGTGCAGCCGGCCGTCCCAGATGCGAACCTCCGTGCCAAGCCACGCGACCAGGGGCGTGGTGTGTTCCGAAGCATTCGCGGCTTGCTTGGCCAATTCGGCGCGCGGTGCATCGGGTGGCGCAGAAAGGCCTCGCGCGTGCAACCACGCATCCAGCACCGATGCGTGCAACGCCTCGGGCAGCGCCAGCCAGCCGGCAACGTCAAGCGTATCCGCGTCGCGTCGCAATCCCGCCAAGGCGGATTGGGCGGAAGCGTCGATGTAGTCGGCGGCCGTGCGGCAGAGCTGTGCCGCGTGCAGAATGGAGGTATGGGCGTGCGGCCATTGCGCCGCGATGCGCGGCAGGATTTCTCGCCGCACTACGTTGCGGGCGAAGCGCGGATCGGCATTGGCGGGATCGTCGATACAGGGCAAGGCGTTGTCCGCCAGATACCCGCGCAAGCTCGCGCGGGTCGTTTCCAGCAGCGGTCGCCATAGCTGCCCGCGCGCGAACGGACGCACTGCGCGCATGCCGCCCAAGCCTTCCGGTCCCGCCCCGCGCAGCAGCTTCAGCAGGACGGTTTCGATCTGGTCGTCGCGATGATGACCCAGCACCAGCCATTCGCCTTCATCGAGGTTCGCGGCGAACGCGGCGTAGCGCGCGCGGCGTGCCGCGGCTTCGATGCCTTCGCCACGCGCGTCGTCTACCTGCACCCGAACCATGGCCAGCGGCACGGCAAGCGATTCGCAGAAATCCGCGCAGCGTTTCGCCCATCCAGCGCTGTCGGCGTGCAAGCCATGATCGACGTGCAACGCCCGCAGCCCACGTTCGCGCGCTTCCGGCAGTTTCGCCAGCGCGTGCAGCAGTGCGGTCGAGTCGGGGCCGCCACTGAAGGCAACGCACAGGGCGGGCGGTGCGTTCGCCCCCATCCGCGCACGCAAGTCATCCGTCCACACGGTTCAGCCCTTGCCGGATTTCGCGCGGTTGCGGACGTGGATGGTCTTGGCGCGGCCCTCTCCGGCGCTGCGCCGCTCGATGTCGAACAGCGTGGTCGCGGTGATCAGGTCGCTCAATTTGCCGTAGCCGTAACTGCGCGCGTCGAAGTCGGGGCGCTGTTTGTTGATGATCGAACCGACCGCGCCGAGGCCGGCCCAGCCCTCGTCGTCCGACGCGGCCTCCACCGCGTTGCGAAGCAGGTTGACCAGCGATGAATCCTGCTTCAACTGCGCTGCCGTGCGGGGCTTTTCGGATGTGGGCTCGTCGGGTTTGCCGGAGAGATTCTCGACGTACACGAACTTGTCGCACGCGGCGACGAACGGCTCCGGTGTCTTGCGTTCGCCGAAACCGTACACGATCAAGCCGGATTCGCGCAGCCGTCCGGCCAGTCGCGTAAAGTCGCTGTCGCTGGAAACGATGCAGAATCCGTCGAAGCGCCCCGAATACAGCAGGTCCATGGCGTCGATGATCAGCGCGGAATCCGTGGAATTCTTGCCGCGCGTGTAGCCGAACTGCTGCATCGGCTGGATCGACTGCTTCAGCAGCGCGTCCTTCCAGCTCTTGAGATGGTTGTCGGTCCAGTCGCCGTAGGCGCGCTTGACGTGCGCCGTGCCGTACTTGGCGATTTCCGCCAGCAGCGCGGGGAACAGCGACGGCTGCGCGTTGTCGGCATCGATCAATACGGCAAGTTTGGCGGCAGATTCGTTGGCCATCGGCGACTCCATCGCATCGGGACGCCACGATGGTAGCGCGCCGGAGCCCGCCGTGAGTCGACGCGGCGGCGCAGCAAATTGAGGATCAACGCTCACCACTGCTGGCCATTCCGGAGCGGACCGCAGGCCCGAACCCGGAATCGGTCGGGGAATTTTGCGCGCTGGTATCGGCAGGGTCACCGATGCGCGCAGTTGCCGTGTCCGGTCCCGCGCACCGCGGCACCACTCAATCCTGATACGAGCCGTATTGACGGAGTTTTCGGTAACGCTGCTCCAGCAATTCCTCCACCGGCAGCGCCTGCAGTTCATCGAGTTGGTTCAGCAGCACGGCTTTCAGGCGGATCGCCATGGAGCGCGGATTGCGGTGCGCGCCGCCGGTCGGTTCGCGGATGATCTTGTCGATCAGGCCGAGTTCCCTGAGGCGCGGCGCGGTCAGGCCCAGCGCTTCCGCGGCGTCCTTGGCACGGCCGGCATTCTTCCACAGGATCGACGCGCAACCCTCGGGCGAGATCACGGAATAGGTCGAGTACTGCAACATGTTGACGCGATCGCCGATGCCGATCGCCAGCGCGCCGCCCGAACCGCCTTCGCCGATCACGGTGCACACGATCGGCACCTTCAGCTCGGCCATCTCTTCGAGGTTGCGGGCAATCGCTTCGCTTTGGCCGCGTTCCTCGGCGCCAACGCCGGGATAGGCACCGGGCGTGTCGATGAAGGTGAGGATCGGCAGGCCGAAGCGTTCGGCCATCTGCATCAGGCGCAATGCCTTGCGGTAGCCTTCCGGGCGTGGCATGCCGAAGTTGCGGCGCACTTTCGATTTGATGTCGCGGCCCTTCTGGTGGCCGATCACCATCACCGGCCGCCCGATCACGCGCGCCGGCCCGCCCACGATGGCGGCATCGTCGGCGTACATCCGGTCACCCGCGAGTTCGTGGAATTCGTCGCAGATCACTGCGATGTAATCGCTGGTGTAGGGGCGTCCGGGGTGGCGCGACAGTTGCGTGATTTGCCAAGGGGAAAGATCGCGGAAGATCTCGGCGGTCTTGCTGCGCAGTTTCGAGCGCAGCTTGCCGACCTCGTCGTCCACGTCGATGGCGTTGTCGCGACCGGCCGCGGTCAACTCGCGCAGCTTGTCTTCCAGCTCGGCAATCGGCTGCTCGAAATCGAGGAAATTGGGATTCATTCGCTGCGTCTGATCCGGCGAAGCGGCGATTATACCGGCGCCGTTCAGGAGGCGGCGGGACGCGACAGCGAGGTCTGCACGGACTTGACGCCCGGCACCTCGGCAAGGCTACGCAGGAGATGCGTGCTGACCTTGACGCGCCAATCGTCGCCCAGCCGGATATCCGCGCTGCCGCTGGCGTTGCGGTAACCGGTGAGCAGCAGCGGGGTGCGGCCGCCGCAGTGACCCGCAAGCGCGCGCTTGAACCGGTTGACGAACCCCGCGTCGATGCCGTTGACGCCTACACGCAGCACGCGCGCTCCGGCTTCGCAAGCAGCATCCAGCGTCCACACCCGGCGCGCGCGCACGCGCAACTCACCGCGGAAATCGTCGAACGCGAGTCCGCCTTCGATCACCAGGATCGCGTCGGGTTGCACCAGCGTGCCGAACTGCTCCATTGCGTCGCGGAAGAAGTTGGTGGTCATCGCGCCCGACCAGTCCTCGATGCGCACGCCCGCGGCGTCGCCGTGCCGATACACTTTGACCACCATGCCCGCGACCGCCCAGGGCGTTTCCGGTGCACGCCGGAAACGGCCTTCGTCACCGTCACCATTGGCACGGGGCGCAGGCGGCTCGTAGCGCTGCGCGATTTCGCCGATGGGGCAGGTCACGAGCTGCATCAACACGTCGCGCCACGGATCGGTGGGATGCCCCGAAAGATAGTGCCCGAGCGTCGCACGTTCGCCCGCGAGCTTGCGCTCCAGCGTCCACGGCGGTTGAGCGGGCGTCGCAATGGAAACCGTCGCGACCGGCGCCAATGCCGCGCCGAACATGTCGTTCTGGCCGGCTTCGCGATCGCGCAGGCTCTGCTCGGCGGCCTTCACCGCTTCGGGTAGTTGCGCGATCAGGGTGGCGCGATTTGCCCCCAGAGAATCCATCGCGCCGGCCTGGATCAGCGCCTCGAACACGCGCTTGTTCAATTTGCCGGGATCGACGCGCGCGCAGAAATCCGCGAGGTCGCGGAATGCTCCGCCGGACGCGCGCGCCGCGACGATGGCTTCGCACACCGCGCGGCCCACGCCCTTGATCGCGCCGAGCCCATAGCAGATCGCGTCGTGTTCGACGGGACCACCTTGCTGGATCGCAACGAAGTGGTAATCCGATGCATTGACGTCGGGTGGCTGCACGGCCAGCCCGATGGCGCGTGCATCCTCGATGAACTGCACCAGCTTGTCGGTGGCGTCCATGTCCGACGACATCGTCGCGGCCATGAATTCGGCGGGGTAGTGCACTTTCAGCCATGCGGTCTGGTACGCGACCAGCGAATACGCGGCGGCATGCGACTTGTTAAAACCGTAGCCGGCGAATTTCTCCATCTGGTCGAAGATCGCGTCGGCCTTTTTCTCCTCGACGCCGTTCTGCATCGCGCCATCGCGGAAGATGCCACGATGCTTGGCCATCTCGGCCGGCACCTTCTTGCCCATCGCGCGCCGCAGCAGGTCGGCGCCGCCCAGCGAATAACCGCCGACGATCTGCGCCATCTGCATCACCTGTTCCTGGTACACCATGATGCCGAAGGTTTCCTTCAGCACCGGTTCGACGCGCGGATCGGGGTAGGTGACGGGCTCGCGGCCGTGCTTGCGCGCGACGTAGCTCGGGATCAGGTCCATCGGACCGGGACGGAACAGCGAATTCAGCGCGATCAGGTCCTCGAAGCGATCGGGTTTGGCGTCTTTCAGCAGGCGTTGCATGCCCGAACTTTCGAACTGGAATACCGCGCCCGTTCGCGCCTCGCGGAACATCCGGAATACTTCCGGATCATCGAGCGGCAGTGCGGCGATATCGAGCGGCGCCTCGCCGGTTTTCGCGCGACGGGCATTGATGGCCTTGACCGCCCAGTCGATGATGGTGAGCGTGCGCAGCCCTAGGAAGTCAAACTTGACCAGCCCCACGGTTTCGACGTCGTTCTTGTCGTACTGGGTAACGACACCGGCACCGCCCGGTTCCGAATAAAGCGGCGCGAAATCGGTGAGCGGCGTGGGCGCGATCACCACGCCGCCCGCGTGCTTGCCGGCATTGCGCGTGAGGCCTTCCAGCTTCAAGGCGAGGTCGATCAGCGTGCGTGCTTCCTCGTCCTGCTGGTATGCATCGCAGAACTCGCGCACCACGCGGTCGGGTTCCTTCTTCGATTTGTCGCTGCGGCCCAGCGCGTCGGACAGCGTCAGGTCCAGCGGCATGCGCGGGATCAGTTTCGCGATTCTGTCCACTTGTCCGTACGGCATCCCCAGCACGCGGCCGCAGTCGCGCAGCACGGCTTTCGCGGCCATCGAGCCGTAGGTAATGATCTGGCTGACCTGGTCGCGCCCGTATTTTTCGGCGACGTATGCAATCACCTCGTCGCGCCGTTCCATGCAGAAGTCGACATCGAAGTCGGGCATGGACACGCGTTCGGGATTGAGGAAGCGCTCGAACAGCAATCCGAAGCGCAACGGATCGAGGTCGGTGATCTTCAGGCACCACGCCACCACCGAACCCGCGCCCGAACCGCGTCCGGGTCCCACCGGGATGTCGCGCGACTTGGCCCAGCGGATGAAGTCGGACACGATCAGGAAGTAGCCGGCGAAACCCATTTTGCCGATCACGTCCAGTTCGAGTTCGAGGCGCGATGCGTAGTCCTCGCGCGTATGGCCCTCGGCCACGCCGCTTTCGGCAAGGCGTTGCTCCAAGCCTTCGCGCGACTGGTTGCCGATCCACGATTCCAGCGTTTCCTTCGCGGGCACCGGAAACGCGGGCAGGTAGTACGTGCCGAACGACAGTTCGAGGTTGCAGCGCTTGGCGAGCTCGACGGTGTTGTCAAGCACTTCGGGGAGATCGGCAAACAGTTCCGCCATCGCGTCTGCGGGTTTCAGCCACTGCTCGGTCGAATAGTCGTGCGGGCGGCGCGGATCGGAAAGCTGGTAACCCTGCTGGATGCACACGCGCGCCTCGTGCGCTTCGAAGTCGTCGGCATCGAGATAGCGCACGTCGTTGCTGGCCAGCACCGGCAGGTCGAGTTGCGCGGCCAGCTGCAGCGCGTGTGCGTTGAAGTTTTCCTCGCCCTCGCGCGCGGTGCGGGCAATTTCGAGGTACAGGCCGTCGTCGAAGTGATGCCGCAGGAAATCGAGATTCGCGTGGGCATCGTGGTCGCGTTGCGCGATCAACAAGCGGCCGCAGGCGCTGTCGCGGCCCGCGATCGCGAACAGTCCGTTCACGGCGCCGCCCAGCCAGTCGGGTTGCAACTGCGCGCGCCCGGCGTGCTGGCCTTCCAGCCAGCCGCGCGAGACCAGGCGCGTCAGGCTGAGGTAGCCCGCGTGGTCGCGGCACAGCAACGTGAGACGGTCGGGGCGCGCCGGATCATCGGCATTGGCGATCCACACGTCGCAACCGACGATCGGCTTGATGCCCGCCTTTTCCGCGGCGCGGTAGAACTTGATCTGCGCGAACAGGTTGGAGTCGTCGGTCAGCGCCAGCGCCGGCAGGCCCAATTCCACCGCGCGGCTGACCAGGTTGGCCTGCTTCGCCTTGGCCGGGTCGCCGTACTCGGGCTTCTCCGGAATGCGGATGGTGGAGTCGCGCAGCGAGTATTCGCTGTGCGTGCGCAGGTGGACGTAGCGGATCGGCATGACGAGGTTCGTGGTATCCGTGCAAGCGTATTGTCGCCGCGCGGGTGCGGCAAGCTTGACGACGGTCCCCATGCAAACCGCCTTGTAGGCTGGGCTGACCCGGGCTTGATCCGGGGAAGCGCGACGAGAGAGGTCAATGGAAAATGTCGGGCTTCACCGGGTGAAGTCCGGTTCAGCCCAACCTACACAAGCCCCGTAGTTGGGCTGAACGCAGTGAAGTCCAACGTGAAACGTTTGGTTTTCCGGGAACGGGACCGGCTCAGCCCGACCTACACAAGCGCAGGCGAAGGAACCGTGCACACGGCCCGCACCGGGGCGAAGCTGCGCCTGTGCTCGGGGCAGGGGCCGAGGCGCTGCAAGGCCGCGACGTGGTCCCTGGTCGGGTATCCCTTGTGTTGCGCGAATCCGTAGCCGGGCCAGCGCGCATCCATCTCGCGCATCATCCGGTCACGGGTGACCTTGGCGATGATCGACGCGGCACTGATGGCCGGCGCGATCGCGTCTCCGTCCACCACCGCACGCGCGGGGCAGGGCAGCATGCGGGGGAGGCGATCGCCATCGATCAGCGCGAATGCCGGCGCGCGCGCGAGGCGTTCCAGCGCGCGCACCATGCCGGCCATGCGCGCATGGTAGATGTTGATGCGGTCGATCTCCTCGACCTCCACGGCAACCACGCTCCATGCGTGCGCGCGGGCGGTGATGCGTTCGTACAGTTTTTCGCGGACGGCCGCGGACAGGACCTTGGAGTCGTCGAGTCCGTTGATGCGCCGTGCGGGATCGAGGATCACCGCCGCGACCACCACGGGTCCGGCCAAGGGCGCGCAGCCCGCCTCGTCCACGCCCGCGAGGTCGACGACATCCGGCCAGCGCCGCAGCCGGTGTCGCGGCAGCGTCGCGAAAATGCCGGCGCCGTCAATCGGCAAGGTCATGCAGATCCCCGAAGACGTAGGCGCGGTACGAGTCGCGCAGCGCGGCGTTGCGGCAGTCGAGATCGTGGCCGTCGCAGCGGTCGCGCAACAGCGTGTTGGCGATGAAGAACGGATTGCGCGGCAGGTTTGCGGCGTCCAGCAGCAGCGATCCGAGATAGCTGATGTCGAGCACCGGATAATCTTCGCGCCGGACCGGCAGGTTGAAGCCCTTCAACATGTAATAGGTGACGTACTGGGGATCGGGTACCGCCGGCGGCACCGTCTTGGCGAGGGTGTTGATCGCGCCGTCGAACGAAGGCTGGTGGTCGCCGAAATGCAACAGTAGCACCGGTCGGCCGTCGTGGCGCAGGAATTTCTCCAGCTTGGTCATCGCCGCGTCGGACATCGACAGGCGCTGCAGGTAATTGGCGAGATTGAGATTCAACCAGTCGTCCAACGCCGCGTTGCCGGGCGCGAGCTTGCCCGTGAACAGCGGTTTGTCGTACGGCGCAGGCAACTCGGAGAGCGGCGTCATGTGCGGGCCATGCTGGTGCAGCGTCAGCATGAACACGAACAACGGCTTGCCGTGGGCCTTCGCCCGCTCCGTTTCGAAGACGTGCTCGAACGCGTGGAACACTTCGGCGTCGGTCGCGCCCCAGCCCAGTTTCAGCTCGCGGCCACCGTAGAACGCATCGAAGCCGTAGTCGGCATAGGCATCACGGCCGTTCATGAAGTCGCCGTCGGTGGGATAGATGCCCACGGTGCGATAACCGTCGGCGTCCAGCAGGCGCGGAAGCGTGTAACGGATACGCGGGGCGAGGTTGAATGGCGCGTAGATGCCGGCCGGCCCGAACAGCGTGTGCGGCAATCCGGAAAGGAAAGCGAATTCGGATGTCCAGGTGCCGCCGCCCCACGTGTGCACGTTCATCCAGCCGTGCGCGATGGTGTCGGCATCGGCATGGAACATGCGCGCGTCGCACAGTTTCGACGTGCACGCGGTCAGCATGCGTGGATCGAACGTGCTTTCCTCCAGCACCGCGATGATGTCCGGCCGGCGCGCGGTATTCGTCCCCGTTTCGACGAGATCGCGCCAGTTGTCACGCGTGGCGTCGGCGGGCCGGAAACGCGGCTCGCTCACGTGCGCGTTGGGAATCGACACGATGAAATCCGACACGAAGCTCTTGTCGATCATCGCTTCCCATACGCCTTTTTCGTATACCTGCGCGAATGGCCCGCGTGGATACAGAATCACGGCGAGGAATGCAATGGCCGCGACAATGCCGAGTGCACGTTTGCCGCGGGACCGGCTCG
>Ga0207647_10000085_pt1 | contig 71205 bp, 60 predicted proteins | sample KBSCornC2_FD_184295 | JGI IMG/M metagenome (GOLD analysis project Ga0207647, IMG submission 184295) | Corn rhizosphere microbial communities from Kellogg Biological Station, Michigan, USA - C2 (SPAdes) (version 2) | ecosystem: Host-associated > Plants > Roots > Rhizosphere ...
CGATGGGTGCTTGTCGCGAGCACCCCATCGCGCGCAAGCGCGCTCCTACATGGGTTTCATTTCATGAGCGAGCGGCCGCGGCCGATGCCGTAGTAGGCCAGGCCGGCGTCTTCCACGACCTGCGGATCGTACAGGTTGCGACCATCGAAGATGGCCGGCTCCTTCAAGGCCGTCTTGATCCTTGCGAAGTCGGGGCTGCGGAAAGCCTTCCACTCTGTGATCAGGGCCAGTACGTCGGCACCCTCAAGAGCCTCATAGGGCTTTGTACACAGCACCAGGTCGTCACGTTCGCCGTAGATACGCGCCGTTTCCTCGCGGGCTTCCGGGTCGTACGCGCGCACCTTTGCGCCTGCCTCCCACAATGCCTCGATCAGCTTGCGGCTGGGGGCTTCACGCATATCGTCGGTATTTGGCTTGAACGCCAGGCCCCACAACGCGATGGTCTTGCCGGCGATATCACCGTTGAAGTGGCGGAGAATCTGGGAGAAGACCCTGGTCTTCTGCGTGTGGTTCACGGCTTCAACCATTGCCAGCAGACGGGCATCGTAGTCGTGCGCGCGCGCGATGCGTTCGAGGGCCTGCACGTCCTTCGGGAAGCAGGAGCCGCCGTAACCGGCACCGGGGTAGATGAAGTGGTACCCGATACGAGGATCCGAGCCGATGCCCTGGCGAACGAGTTCCACGTCGGCACCGACGCGCTCGGCGATGTTCGCGATCTCGTTCATGAAGCTGATCTTGGTGGCCAGCATGGCATTGGCGGCGTACTTTGTGAGCTCGGCGGATCGCTCGTCCATCACTACCATGCGATCGTGGTTGCGGTTGAACGGCGCGTAGAGCTTACGCAGGCGGCCCACGGCACGCGTGCTTGAGGATCCGACCACGATGCGATCGGGACGTAGGCAATCTTCGACAGCATCGCCTTCCTTCAGGAATTCGGGGTTAGAGACGACATCGAACTCGATCCCGGCATCCCGAGCCTTCAATACATCGCCAATGGCTTCGCGGACCTTGTCGGCAGTGCCGACGGGTACGGTCGATTTGTTGACGACAACGGCGTAACGATCGAGATGTTCGCCGATGGTTCGTGCGACGCTCAGTACGTATTTCAGGTCGGCGCTGCCGTCCTCGTCCGGGGGCGTGCCGACGGCGATGAAGATGATCTCGCCGTGTGCGATGGCGGAGGCCGGGTCGGTGGTGAAATCCAGCAGGCCGGCGGCGTAGTTGTTGGTGACGATCGGCTCGAGGCCCGGCTCATAAATGGGAATGACGCCATTTTTCAGGCCTTCGACCTTGGCGTTGTCGATATCCACGCAGACTACGTGGTTTCCCATTTCCGCGAGACAGGCGCCCGTAACCAAACCGACATAACCGGTTCCAAAAATTGTGACTTTCATTTATTTCGCCTGTAGTGCGGAAAAAACGTCGTTGCTACCTCCGTTACAGCTGGCGATCGCGATCCAGGTTGTACTGGGCGTTGGCCGCATTGCTGATCAAGCCAGAGAGGGGAAGCAGCTGGCTGATGAAGCGATTCCAGCGGGTGATGCCGGCAGGACCCACGTAGATGACATCGCCCGGCTCGACGGGGAACTGGGCAGCTATCGCAAAGGCCGAGGGCGAGCGGTTGTCGAGCTGGTAGATCGTCGCGGGTGCCTTTTCCATATTCTCCACGCCGCGTATCACGTACACGGATTTACCGCTGGAACTGGTCTGGTTCAGGCCGCCTGATCGGCCCAGGGCCTGTGTCAGGCTGAGATCGGTGGTCTTGAAGGAGATGGCTTGTGGGCGAAGTACCTCGCCAAGCACGTACACTTCGTGATTGTCGTTATAGGGCAGGTATACATTGTCACCGCCCTTGAGATAGATGTCCTGGCCGCCTTGCAGCGTATGCGACAGGGCATCCAGGTTCAGGTGGTACTCGCGGTTATCGCGTCGAAGCACGACGTTTGACAGGTCCGCCAGTTGCGCATTGACGCCCGCGGAACCTACGGCTTGCGACAGCGTGAGCGGCGCGACCGTGATGTTCTGCGGTGAAGTATTCGTGAAAGCACCACCCATGGTGACTCGCTGGCTTGCAAAGCCCACGATGCTGATATCGACCTGCGGCTTGGCGATGTACTTGGTCAGCCGGTTGGATATCTCGGTTCGCAGCTGTTCGATCGTTAACCCATCGGCCTTGATCTGGCCCACATAGGGGTAGAACAGTGTGCCATCGGGCCGCACGAGTCGGCCATTAGCGGCCGTTTGCTGCTGTGAGCCCGCAGGTGAGGTGAGTTCCGGGTGCTCCCATACGGTGATGTAGAGCGAATCGCCCGGCCCGATGTGGTAATCGTCGGGCTTGTAGGCGGTAAGTGCGGGATCCAGGCTGGTCGGCGATGCCGAGGCCTTATCCATGGCGATAAGCTTTGGGGTGATGGGGACGAGCTGATAACGCGCGCCCGTGGCGCTCTCCTTGTCGTTCAGCTCGCCGGTATTCATGTGCTGGCCGGGTGCCAGGACGCAGGCATGCAGGAGCAGGCAGCATCCGGCCAGACCCAGGGTCGGCAGGAACTTCATCGTGCGCGGATTCCTTGGATAGAACGACTGCCCGGAATCGGACGGCCCACTACTAAAACCGACCCAGCATTAACCGATCGGGAACATGTTGGACGTTTGGACGTCCATTCGCTTGGGTATGGCAAATCAGTGCGTACCGCCCGTGCCGCCGGTGCCGCCTGTACCACCGGTTCCGCCCGTTCCACCGGTTCCGCCTGTTCCGTCATTACCGGTGCCGGTCGCGGAATTCGCCGTTGCACCCGTTGCCGCGGCCATGGCTGCGGTACCGGCACCGACCCGAGTTGGTGCAACTGCACCTTGTGATGCTGAACGAGCCTGGTTGGGCGTTGCGACGCGCGCGCCCTGAGATGGCGTATTGGCGCCATTTGCGGGCTGCGGAGCGGCTTCGCTCGAGGCGCGTTGAGTCTGTGCCCACAACGGTGCGGCAACAGCCAGGATGGTGCATGCGATGAGCAGACGCTTCATGGCCTGGTCTCCTGTGAAGAATGAATGGAACGAACTGGAAGGATGCGCGTCATACATGAACAACATCGAGCGCGTATTCATGAACGCATGAGCGTCGAAACACGCGCGAACCATTCACCGCTATTGATGTGTCAACAAGCAAGTCATTCTGCTGAACGACAAAATTCAGCGAGTGTTTCTGTGAAGCGTGTCAGGTTTTAGTACACGCACGATTGCTGCGGATTTCGTGGCGATGCAGCATCATCACATCGTCTCCGTGTTGCGAGCGTAGTGAGCTAACTGAATCCGGTGCTCCGCGGATTCGGGCAATAGCGTGTTGGGTCGATACGGGCTTCGGGATGAAGCGACGCCGACCCTACAGGGGGCACGTACCTTGGCAAGACGGCTTGCGCCGCCTTGCTCCCTGGCAGAAGGTACTTGTCATGCAACTGAAAAAAATCAACGCGTTAGTTGATCTGGAGCTTCGCGTCGGTGACTTGATGAGTGCAGTCACCGCGGCCCATGTGGCCTATCTGGCTCGCTTCAATGGCGAAGCCATGGACAAGACCTATGCTGCGGCCATGGTCATGCTAGTGATGCTCACCCTCGTGCTTTCCATGGGGCTGCGTGTCTATGAGCAACCGCTTGGCGAACGCCCGGTCAGTCAATATTTGCGCATCGCAGCATCATGGGCAGGCTCATTCATAGCGCTCATGGTGATGGGTTATCTGCTGAAAGTCGGCGATGTTTACTCGCGTGGATGGGTGTTGCTCACACTTCCACTCGGTCTCGTCGGCTTTGCGCTGGTGAGACTCATTGCCCTTGTTGCATTGCGTCGCCTGCGCAAGCGTGGCGAGGGGATCGCCCGCTGCCTTCTGGTGGGTGCGACCGATTCGGGTCTGCATATGCTTGAGCAAGCGCGTGCCAATCCCGCGCTTGGCATGGATATCACCGGTTACGTCAAGACAAGCTACGACCATGGCGTGCCCGATGGTGTACCCAAGGTGGGTTCATTGCTCGAGTTGGAAGATATTCTGTTGCGTGGTGAATGGGACGAGGTGCTGTTGGCACTGCCGGTGAGTGCCAATCGTGCCATCACGTACGCCATGGATCGCATGGAGCAGCACGTTGTCACGGTGAAGTTTGTTCCTGACCTGCTCGGCCGCCAGCTGATTAACCATCAGATGGAGGACTGTGGTGGCGTTCCCATCGTGACGTTGCGTTCCAGCCCCCTCGAGGGCCATGCATGGCTGGTCAAGAACATCGAGGACCGGTTGCTCGCTGCCGGCATCTTGCTGATGATCTCGCCGATCATGGCGTTGCTCGCCATTGGCGTGAAGCTTTCCAGCCCCGGTCCCGTGCTTTACCGCCAGCCGCGTGTCGGCCTCGATGGCAAGGAATTCGAGATGCTGAAGTTCCGCTCCATGCCTGTGGACATGGAGAAGAGCGGCAAAGTGGCTTGGGGTGGTGCGCAAAATAAAACGACCACCCGATTCGGCAAATTCATCCGCCAGACCAGCCTTGATGAGCTGCCGCAGTTCCTGAACGTGCTGCGTGGTGACATGTCGATCGTTGGTCCGCGCCCTGAACGGCCCATGTTCGTGGAGCAGTTCAAGGGCGAGATTGATGGCTACATGCACAAGCACCTGGTGAAAGCCGGCATCACGGGCTGGGCGCAGGTGAATGGTTGGCGTGGCGACACCGATCTCACCCGTCGCATCGAACACGACCTGTACTACATCAACCATTGGTCGCTGGCATTCGACCTGAGGATCATTTTCCTGACGATCTTCAAGGGCTTCGTGCACAGTGAGAAGCAGACGTCTTCGCGGACGGGAGCGGTCGCCTCGGTGGCCAAACCCGTCGAGCCGGTGGTGGAGGAGGCACGTTAGTTCTCCGCTTGGCTGGCCGCGCCCGGCGGGCGCGATCGCGCGCAGGCGCGCTCCTATAAAAGAAGGCTTTTGCTTGAAGATTCTAATTTGCGGTGGTGCGGGTTACGTGGGATCGCACATGGTGCGATACGTTCTGGAACGCGAACACGAGGTGGTCGTATACGACAATCTTTCGACCGGGCATCGTGAGTCCGTGCCGCATGGGACACCATTCGTCCACGGCGATATCGGTGATGCGGGAAAGCTCGCCCGCGTCTTCGCAGAGCATAAGTTCGATGCCGTCATGCATTTCTGCGCGCGATCCCTCGTCGGCGAGTCGGTGGTCGATCCCTATGCCTACTATGAGAACAACGTAGGCAACACCATTGCCTTGCTCGATGCCATGCGCCATGCAGGCGTGGATCGGCTGGTGTTCTCGTCAACCGCCGCCGTATTTGGGCACCCTGTATCCGAGACCATTGACGAGAACCATCCCACGGCGCCTATCAATCCATACGGGCAAAGCAAGCTGATGATCGAGCAGGTCCTGGCGGATGCGGCGAAGGCGTATGGCCTGCGATCCGTGGCGCTGCGCTATTTCAACGCGGCCGGTGCGTCGAGCTGCGGCACGATCGGCGAAGCCCACGACCCGGAAACGCACCTCATACCTAACGTGTTGAAAGCGGTTCTGGGCCAGGGCAAAGGGCTGAAGGTGTTTGGTACCGATTACGAAACCCGCGATGGCACCTGTGTGCGCGACTACGTCCACGTGAACGACCTGGCTTCTGCCCATCTCCTCGCCATCGAATACATGGGCAGTCACGAAGGGGCGTTCACGTTCAACCTCGGCAATGGTGAAGGCTTTACGGTGCGCGAGGTGATCGCCGCCGCTGAAAAGGTGACCGGGAGAACCGTGCCCCATGAGTTCGCTGATCGGCGTCCAGGCGATCCCGCCGTGCTGGTGGCGTCGAGCAAGCAGGCGCGCGAGCAATTAGGCTGGCGACCGGCCATGGCGCGTATGGAGGATATCCTGGCCAGTGCCTGGAACTGGCACCTGGAACCCCGCTACTGATGCAGGCGAAGCCCCGGATACAGCTTGATTTCATCGATGCGCTGCGTGGCCTGGCGATCATCGCCGTATTGGTGAGCCATGCGCAGCGTAACGTGGAGATCTATCAGGCAATGGGGCGTCCGGCCACGATGTCGCCCTGGCTCAGCCGGTATGCGGAGCAGGGTGCACGTGGCGTGCAGCTGTTCTTTGTGGTCAGCGCGCTGACCTTGTTCCTCTCCGCTGGCAAGCGGATGGGGGAGTCGGGTGAGTGGCTGAATTTCTATATCCGCCGTGTTTTTCGTATCGCACCGATGTTCTACGTGGCGTTCGGTGTCTATTGCCTCGCGCCCTTCATCCTCAAGGGCCACGAGCTGCCTGGGGCGGGAACGATCCTCAGTACGCTGACATTCACCAATGGCTGGAGCCCGACCTGGTTGCTCGGCGCTAACGATGTCGTTCCGGGCGGGTGGTCTATCGGCGTGGAAATGTCGTTCTACATTGTATTCCCGCTCGTGTTCCTGCTCGTCAGGGACCTGCCGCGCGCGTGGATGGCGCTCCTGTTGTTCCTGTTGCTCGATGTGTTCCTTACCCCTGTGCTCGTTGCGAATCCACCGATCGCCGATGCCGATCTGTGGGAGCGCTTCATGTTCGTGTGGCTACCCAACCAATTGCCGATCTTCCTGTTCGGCATCTGCGCCTATTTTGTCTTGTTCGGTGAATCGGGTGCGCTGACGCGATTCTTCCACGCCGGCGATCGACGGGTGAATGGCGGGCTATTCATCGCGGCGTGCGCAGTATTGTTAGCGGTACCGCAACTGATGGGCGACAGCCGCGCGGTCTACGTCTACGGGGCCGCCTTTGCACTGATGGCACTGTGCCTGAACCGGCAGCCGTACCGCTGGTTGGTCAATCCGCTCGTGTGCCACGTGGGGAAGATCAGCTTCAGTGGCTACCTCGTTCACTTCTTCATGCTTCAGCTTGCCCGCAAGCTCCTGGATAAAGTGCACGCGGGTGCGCGGCTTGGCCCCGATGCGTACTTCATCGCGACGGTTGTGGTCGCTTTGGCGGGTACGGTCATCCTGGCGACGATCACGTACCGGCTGGTGGAAGTCCCTGGCCAGGCCTTGGGCAAGCGCCTGATCCAGCGCCTTGCGGCGCGTCGTGAAGCGGGCCGCCGTGCGCTGGAGAGCGAAGTCGGCTGAGATCAGCCGGTGGTCAGGTGGCCGATAAGGTCCATGGCATTGGCGACGGGCTTTCCGTTGGCGAAGCAGGCTTTCACCAGGGCATTGACCTGCGCCAGTGTGGGGCGATGGCTGCGGAAACGTTCGAGCATGGCATGGTCTGCCGTGGCGGCCTGAACCCCTGGCGTCGTCGCCTGGCCACCGGCAGTGGCAACCATGCGGTTCTCCGTGAGTTGGGTCGCCTGGGCGACCTGCATGTCGATGCCAGGCGATTGCGGCGACACCACGATGTTGTCGTGGATATTCGTGCTGCTGGGTACCCCCTTCCAGCTGGTCGCCTTGAACACCGTCACTTCGGCGCCCGCGATCGGCTTCTCGGGAATGATGATGATGTTGTTGTAGATCTGGCTACCGTTCACGGGCCCTGAGATGCGCAGGCTCGCGCTGTCGCTCTTGCGCAGGGCATCGTTGATGCTCACGTTGAAGCGCACGATAGTGCCCGTATTGCCGATGTCGCCGCCGCTGCGTCCGTCGTTGCAGACCAGGGCCATGCCGCCGACGTTATCGTGGCTGTAGTTGTACTGGATTACGGTATTGCGGCAGCGGAAGTCAGAGTCGTAGGCCTGTCCGTCGGCATAAGCCTTGTGATCGCTGACCTCGTTATACTGAACCGTGGTGTTGTCGCAATCGAACGGCCAAATGCCCGCCGCGGCTTCACCGCGGGGAAGTGGTCCGCACTTGCTGACCGTATTGCGCTCGACCAGCGCGCCGTCGCAGCCTTTCACAAGGATGCAATCGCCCGGCACGCCGGTGATCTGGTTGCCGCGGACGACGACGCCTTTTGCAAGGCCACCCTGGCGGTTGCCGGCGCCGAGAAAGAGAATGCCATCGCGCTGGGTGTTATCCAGGCGGTTGTCGACAATGGCTAGGCCTTCGTAACGCGTGGGCGTCGTCTTGCCTTTTGCCTCGACCAGGATGCCGCTGCCGCCGCCATCCTTCTTTACCGGCACGCCGTTGACGTCGCGCACGTGCAGGCCCTTGAGGGTGATGCCATGGGCGATGCCGAAATCCTGATGAAACAGGTGCACGCCGGTCCGCCGTGGCACCGGCTGCGGCCCCTGGTTGGAAATCTCCAGGTTCTGCACCGTCCAGTACTCAATGTTTTGCAGCCGCAGCGTCGATGGCGCCTTGCCATCGGCATGCAGGTGCGGCAAGGCGCCCTGGCCGTACGCGTCGACCACGACAGGTGCACCGGCGCTCCCCGAGCCCTTGGGAAGGAAGGCGCCGGGATAGTCGCCACCGCGTTTGAACAGGATGCGATCGCCGGGCCCGAACGTTTCCTTGTTCAAGCGATCCAGGCTTCGGAATGCCTGCGCCTCGCTGCTTCCATTGTGGCCATCATCGCCCCCGCTGCCATCGATATACCAGGTCCTGCCGCCGGTCGCGGCGTAAACCCGGCTGAGGGGAAGTACCGACAGGGTGGCGAGTGCCAGCGTGCCATGGCGCAGGAACGAACGGCGATGCATAGGTGCCTCCGTAGGGTCAGCGGCGCTCGCTGAGCGAGTAGCGGTATACGCCTCCATGCTTCTTGAGCATGTAGGCGAACCCAGCGAGATGCTTGATGGTGAGCTTGGAGAACTTGCGCGTGCGCCGTTTGTAGTCGTGGACGATCGAGATGCGGCGCGAGTAGTAGTTACGCAGGCCTATCTTGCGAGTGCGTACGCAGAACTCGGCATCCTCCGGCCCGAAGAAGATCCGGTCGTCGTAGCCCATGAGGAGAGCGGCCGTCTTCTTTGTAAAGGTCTGGTTGGCACCGAGTACGTAGTCCACCTCCATGGGATCGGCTTCATTATCGAAGACCGTATCCGTCATAAGGTGGCGATCGAGCTCCCGTTGGACGAAGCCGAGCTTGCGGGTGGCGGCGATACGTGCGGCGATGGGCTGGTAGAAGCGCGGGAAGCGGCGCGTGGAATCCTGGCGGGTTCTATCGACGTTGAGCAACTCGAAGCCCACCACGCCCGCGTCAGGGTGCGTCGTGAAGAATTCATCGACCACCGTACCGGGGTCGTTGGTAAGGAAAATGGTGTCGTTATCCAGGGTCATGCAGTACTTGCCGCGTGCCAGGAACAGGCCACGGTTCCGCGCCGGGCCGACGCCCAGGTTGGTCTCCAGCGGGAAGTAGCGCACCTGCGGAAGCGTCGCGACGAACTCCGCGCTGCCGTCGCGGGAACCGTTATCCACCACGATCACCTCATCCCGGCTGAAATCCACCTTGTCCACCAGCGAAAGCAGGCAGCGCTCCAGGTTGGCCAGTTCATTCCAGGTGATGATGATGATCGATAAGCGCTTCTCTGCCTCGCTCATGACGCTGCTCCTAAGGGATCGTGGTTTTTAGGGGAAGAGGCGGGGGCACTGTCGCGCAGGGTCGACGGGGTGATGACGGCGTTGGCCTTCACCACATAGTTATCGGGGATGACCACCGGCCCGAAGATGCACGCGCCGGTGCCAATGGTGACGTTATCGCCGATGATCGGCGTGCCGTCGCCCGGGAAGCGGTTGCCGATGCACACGCGGGCATACAGCGTGCAGTTCTTGCCGATGGTGGTCTTGCCGTTGATGATCACGCCGAACGCGTGGAATATCACCAGCCCCGGGCCAATCGTGGCCGTGGTGGGCAGGTAGCTCTTGAAGATGAATTCGGCGATCTTCTCCAGGATGCGCAGCGGCGTATGCCATACCGTCCCGCGCGCGCTGGCGATGATCCGGTACGTGAGGATCACCCAGAACGACTGGTCCAGCATCCACCAGATCACGCCGCGCCATCCAGGCAGTGACTTCAGGCGGTGCGCATCGGCGCGGAAATCATTGAGCATGGGCGACCTCCGGGCGGGGCAAGGGGGCTTTGCTTCGTATGAGCTCTCGCCGGGCCCTGGCATGTTCGCGGCTTTCCGCGGCCACGCGTTGCTGGCGGACCTGCTGCCGCGCATAGAACATGCCGACGAAGAACCAGAAATACGCCTCGTATCCGCTGAATTCGATGAAGGCCAGCATGAGGTAAAGCAGCAGGAACATCTTCACGTTGCTGTTCTGGCCTTCGGTCTTCGAGAACAGGATGTGCGCGCACATGACCAGGAACAGCAGCGCCGACTGGAGGCCACCTTCGAGGAAGAACTGCAGGTAGATGTTGTGGACATTGTTCTCCACGAACGTCAGCCCCGAGATCTGCTCCATGATCGGCACGCCGTTGCCCACCCCGTAGCCAAGCATGTTCTGCTTCAGGGCAATGCCGGCGTTGCTCCACAGGGCCAGGCGGCCCACGTTCTTGTGCTCGAGCTGGGTTTCCGCCTGCAGGTTGAAGCGATCCAGGACGGGCACATCGATGACCTGGGACAGGACCAGGCCAATGACCAGCACCACCATCGCGATGCAGAAGAATGTGTAGAAGTAGTAGTGGCGGGTTTTGCGCATGCGCCACGCCGCAATGAAGATGGAGACGGCGGCGCCGATCAGGCCAGCTCGCGAGAGCATGGTGGCGCTGGTCAGGAAGGCAATGCCGGCGGCGATGGGGTACGCGCGGGTGCCGATCAGCAGGATGGAAAGCAGGGCCAGCAGGCTCGCTTCGATATTGCGCCCGCCCGTGGACATGTACAGCACGCTCGACGCCGTTTCGCTGCGTGTGTAGATCGAGCCGAGCGCGTTGGCGTAGGCAATATCGCGCAGGATGATAAAGGTGATGCAGCAGCCGAGCATCCAGATGAAGATGCGACGCAGCTCCATTTCCGCGAGCTTGTGGCCAAATACCAGGCCAAGGAAGTACGAGGCGGCAACGAACACGATCAGGGTGGAGCGAAGGCCGCCGCCGTACGTAGCCGCCGCGGCCAGCGAGGTTGCAGTCAGGACGCCGATAAACGCCGTGGCCGGGTTGAGCTTCAGGTAGCGGGCGGCAGGCAGGTACAGCACCGGCATCATGAGCAGCAGCAGGTGGTACACGTTCACATGAGTCTTGCTGGCCGAGCTGTGGCCAAGCGGGATCTGGACGAAGATCATCGCCATCAAGGTGATCGCCATCGCCCGGGTTCTGTTGATCACCATCAGCCGAGTGCCACCCCGAAGAACTTGTGGATCAGCACCTTCACCGTCGATTTGTAGCCGCCGAGCGAGACATTGCGCGCGATCTCGCCGAGCGGCGGGCGCTCGCGGTTCATGACGAACTGGATGTTGCGGTGGTTGCGCTGCTGGTCCGCGCTCATGAGGCTGGCGTGCTTCGCAATAAACCGCTCGCTGCCTTCGGCGCGCTTGGACGAGTTACGGATGCGCGCGCGGCTGCGATCATCGTCCACGAAGGACAGCAAGTGTCGGGAACGCACGGCGGTGCCGTACCGCGCCGCCAGGCGGATCCACATGTCGTAGTCCTGCCAGCTTGGCATGGCTTCGTCGAAGCCGCCGAGCTCGCGCATGCGCGAGAGCTCGGTGAGAACCTGGTTACCGGCGTGGTTGGCATAAAGCTGCGCGGGCAGGGTGAGTTTGTCGGCTTTCGCCAGTTCGGCTGGCGAGTACGTCCGGTCGCGCAGCATCGCTACCTGGTCCTCGTTCTGGAAGTAGCGAAAGCGCGTGCAGGCAAACGATGGCGCATGCGTTTCATACAGATTGACCAGGCATTCCACCCGCTGTGGGTGGAAGAAATCGTCATCGTCCAGGCCCGTCACATAGGTGCCGCTGGCGTGCTCGATGCAACGGTTGCGGGCGCGGCAGGCGCCTTGCGGCGTATCGTTGCGCAGGTAGGTGAACTTGCCGGGGAATCGCTCGATGTAGCCGGCCATGACCTCGGGGGTATCGTCCTCGGAGGCCTCATCACACACCAGGACCTCGATGTCCGCATAGCTCTGGGCCAGCACGGAATCGATGGCCCGGCGCAGGAGGGCAGAGCGGTTACGCGTGGGGATATAGACACTTACCAGCGCCATGGCGTGTTCGCTCCTCGGGTGGGTGGGGTGCGCAGGCGCATGTCAGGCTCCAACCGGCGTGGCGTGTCGCGACAGCAGCAGGCCGCGGTGGCGCCAGGCCACCCAGCATAGCGGCGGCACGGCGAGCGCAAAGCGGATGGCGCACGCCTTCCAGTCGTCAGCGGGATAGATCGCCACCGCAATCATCAGGAACGCGTAGGGCACCACGGTTTCGAGCGTCCACGCGCTGAAGAAGTCACGCGGCGTGATGTCGATGATCTTTGAAGAGAAGAAGTAGTACGACAGCACCGTGGAAAGCACCTGGCTGAAGGCCAGTGCCACCGCCATGGTCTCCAGGGAACGCGACATGGCGCCGGCAATGCTCACCGCTAGCGTGATGCCGCAGATCTTCAGGTTCCAGCCGAACTCGATATCCGAGCGGCCCAGGCTCTGGCTCAGTGCGCCAATCAGGGAGCCCAATGGGCGCAGCATGCCGAACAGCAGCATCAACGGGATCAGTACGGCGACACCGTCATAGCGGTGGCCATACAGGATGGTGACGGCAAGCGGAGCAGCTACGGCCAGCATGATGAATACGGCGGCGCTGAAGAGGGATACGCCGCGCAGGCCCACCAGATAAATGCGGCGCAGGGCGGCAGGATCCCCTTGCAGCGTGGCCAGGCGCGGCAACGCAAGGCGCTGGGCCACCGGCATGATCAGCTTCGTGGGCTGGAGCACCAGCTCTTTGGCCAGTGAGTACACGCCCAGCGAGGCGAGGCCAAGGAACTTGCCAAGGACGATCTGATCCGCCTGGCTGCGCAGCTGGTTAATGACTTGTGAGCCGAGCTGGAATGCGCCGTAACGTAGCGCCTCGCGGATGATCGGGCGGTCGAACTCGCGGCCAGGGTGCCAATCACGATCGGCCGCCATCACGAACAACGCCAGGCGCACGAGGCTGTTGACGATCATGGCGTACACGGCCGCCTCGATCGATGCGCCAAACGCAAGGACCATCACCACGACCGTGGCCAGCCCCGAAAGACGGCCAACGACCTCGATACGGGCCAGGCGCGGGATCTGGAACGCCTTGATCAGGCTGGCCTGGTATTGCGCGGCCAGACCAAGCATGAGGAAGTTCAGGGTGGACAGGCGCAGCAGGTGGCCCAGCACATCGGAGTGGTAGAAATCGGCGATGACGTACGACGAGGCGAACAGGACGGCGGCCGAGAAGACGCCGAGGCCCGCGCTGATCAGGAACAACGAGGTGCGCTCGGGCTTGCTGATGTCCTGGCGGTGGATCAGGTAGCTGGAGAGCCCCATATCCTGCAGCAGGGTGGCGATAGCGTTGACGACGTTCACGATCGCCAGCGCGCCAAGCAGGTGGGCGTCGACATGATGGGCCAGCAGCGCGATCTGCAGCAGCTGGCTCAGGGCGCTGATGACCGTGGAACCGGCGGTCCAGATCGCGTCGCGTCGGACGGATGCCATCATGTGCCTCCGTCAGGCCAGCTGAGCGGCCAGCTGGTCGTGCAGCTGGCGTTGGTTGAAACGGGCTTCGACGGTCTCGCGTGCGCAGCGTGCGACCTGGAGCAGGTCGTAGGTACCACGCTGGATGGCGGCGAGCTTCTGCGCCAGTGCTTCGGCATCGCGCTCGGGGACCAGCCAGCCGCTGCGGCCATCCTCGATCAGCTCAGGGATGCCGCTGTGCAGGGTGGACAGGCACGGTACGCCAGCGGCCATGGCTTCCATCAACGAGACGGGAATGCCTTCCTGGTCGCCATCGGCGGCGGTGACGCTGGGCAACGCGAACACATCCGCCGCGCGCAGGGCCGCCTGGACGTAGGCCTTGTCACGGCGCCCGCTTAGCTGGATGCGCCCCGCGAGGTCGCGGGACGCGACGAAGGCATACAGCTCCGCCTGGAGCGGTCCATCGCCGATGATCTCCAGGTCGACCGGTACGCCATGCGCCGCGGCCAGCGCGACGGCTTCGCACAAATAGCGGACGCCCTTCTTTTCCACGAGGCGAGCCACCGTTACCACGCGCAGCGTGCGTTCGGGCGATGAACTCGCGCGCGTGCGTGGAAGAAAAGGGAAGCTATCCAGATCGACGCCCATGCGATGCACCTGGATCTTCTCCGGCGCGCAGCCGAGTGCTTCCAGTTTGTGCTGCCAGCGCTGGCTGATCGGCAGCATGCGCTCCCCGGATGCGAACAGTTTGGGGTAGTCGTTGACGTGGCGGGCCAGGACGCTGTGCTGGGAGAGGTCGTAGCCGTGGAATACGGTGTAGATCGGGCCTTCGATGAGGCCGAGCGAGCGCAGGTGGATGGCCAGCACACCGGTGGGGCCGAAGTGCGCGATGATCGCGTCGGCCTTGATCGGGTGCTTGATCCTGCGCACAGCGCCAGCCAGCGTGAGGCTGCGGGCCACGTGGCCGTAGCGCTGCACGGACAACGCCCGCCGCACGCGGCTCTGGCCAAGGGCCGGCCCCACTTGCTTCAGGCGATCCATCAGTACCTTCCAGCCACTGGCCGAGCTCGCGGCGCGCTCAAAGATAAACGTCGCACGGTCCATCAGCCCATGCCGCGCCACCACGTCACCTGGCGTGGGCTCCGGGCCCCTGCTTACCGCCAGGATGCGCACATCGAATCCGCGCTCCAGCAGCCCTACGATCTGATCGATGACGAAGGTTTCCGAGTATTTGGGGAACTCGGGGAGCACGAACAGCACCGTCATGGTCAGGCCCCGATACCCAGCGTGGCCAGGACGGATTCCCGCGCGAATGCCTTTTCCCGGGCCACGGCCGCGGCGATGCGCGGGCGAAGGGTTTCGTCCTGCAAGAGGGTGAGGACCTTGGTTTTCAGTGTGCCATCCAGAAGGGAATTCACAGGCATCGACAGTTCCGGGGTGCCCAGGCGCTTCATCACGCCCTCACTCTTGTGTTCGTAGGCGAGGGCCACGGCCGGCGTGCCGAAGTTCATGGACATGATGGCGCTGTGCAGCCGCGTCCCGATGGTGAGGGCGCTGCGCGCGAAGCGGTTACCCAACTCCACGTCGTTGAGTTCATCCATCTCGACATCCATGGCATCGGCGCGGCGCATACGGTTGCGCACGCGCAGGGCGATCATGCGGTCGTCCTTGGGGTAGCCATCGATGGCGGTGCAGGTCGATAGCGCCTGGACTCGGTAGCCCGCATCAGCCACGGCATCGAGCAATTCGGCGAACGCCGTTTCGTAGGTGTCCTGGCTGATACCGAGGCGTTTGTCGAATGGCGCGAGCTCTCGGAAGGTCACAGCCACGCTGGGGTGGCCGGTCGGGTTCGCCTGCTCGCCGGTGGAAACCAGCCAGGCCGTATCGGCGGCGGTGCGCACCTTCGCCTGCGACACCTGGCCGTCCGCCATGTGCTTCAGGCTGACCTCTTCGCGTAGCGCCAGTGCGTCGACGCGGGCCATGACATCCTGCGAGATCTTGCGGAACAGCGGGTGCTGGAACGGTCCCACACTGTGGCCGATGAGGAAGATGGGTTTGGCCGCAAGCAGTGCACACACCGTGTGGTCGTACTGGGTCGGTCCGTACAGGTCCACGAAGAACGATCCGCCTACCTGGATAACGAGATCGTAGGCTTCGAGCGAGGCAATGTAGTCCGCGTGCCGGCGGGGCAGGCTGATTAATCGCGACCACCATGTACCGGTCATGTGGCCATGCAGCAGCCAGGGGATGAAGCGGCGGAGCACCTTGGCCCGGAGGGAGCCAAGCCGTTGCTTCCCAGCCTCGTTGTAATACGCGTTGAGCGTATCCGGCCTGAGCGTGCGCCCAAGCAGCCATGCGGAACTGGTCGGGAACCGGCTGGTGATATCGATCTTGCTGCCTGGGATGGCCTCTTCCAGGCATTCCAGCAGGCCGCGCAGGATGGCGGCGTCGCCACGGTTGCCGCAGGTGTGGTTCCCGACGATAAGAATGCGCGTCATGGTTACGTCGGCTCGGTCTGGTACTTGTAGTAGGCGTATGCGGAGTAGCCGGCAGTGCGGCGTTCCACGGCATTGAAGATGGCGCCCTTGAGCTCCACGCCGTTTTGCTCGAAGCGCTGCTGTGCAAGTGCCAACTCACGCGCCTTGTTCAGGCCGAAGCGCGCGACGAGCAGGCTGGTGCCGGCGTGGTGGCCGATCACGGCAGCATCGGTCACCGCCAGAATGGGCGGTGTATCGATGATGACCAGGTCGTAGAGCGGCACCACAGCGTTGATGAAATCCGTGAAGTGCTCATGCATGAGCAACTCCGAGGGGTTGGGCGGTACGCGGCCACGGGTGATGAAATCCACGTTCGGCACGATCTCTTTCTGTACAACGGCGCTGATCTCATGCGAGCCGACCAGCACATCCGAAAGGCCTTCGCCGGCACGGATGCCCATGTGCTGGTGGAGCGTGCCGCGGCGCATATCGCCATCGACCAGCAGCACCTTCTGCCCGGCCTGGGCGATCACCGCGGCGAGGTTGGCCGAGACGAACGTCTTGCCGGCAAACGGGCTCGCACCCGTGATCATCAGGATGTTGTTCTTCGCCTCCAGCCGGGCGAAATGCAGGCTGGTACGCAGGCTGCGGAACGCCTCCACGGCCAGGTCTGCCGGATCGGAAATGGCCAGGAGCTTTTTCTTCGCGGGGCGCTTCGTTCCGGAGATTACCGCCGACTGGCCGCGGCTCAACGGCACGGAGGCGTAGACCGGCAGACCGAGGTCCTCGATGACCGCAGGATCTTCGACGCCACGGTTCAGGATTTGCTTCAGGAAGATGAAGGCGAGTGACAGGAAACCGCCGAGGAAGGTGGCGATAGCGACGACGAGCAACTTGCGCGGTTGCACCGGCTGGTTGATATCGACCAGCGAGGAATCGACGATGCGCACGTTGCCGACCGTGCCGGCGCGGGCGATATCCAGCTGTTGGGCCTGGTTGAGCAGGCTGGTGTACGTGTTGGAGCTGACCTGGACATCGCGGCTAAGCTTGAGCAGCTCCTGCTGCGTATCCGGCAAATCGCCGACCTGCTTCTCCATCGCGGCTTTTTGCGCCTGCAGCGTGCCCATCTGCTGCTGCAGTGCCTGGTAGGCCGGGTGGTCATGGGTGAACCGGCGGTCAATGTCCGCCTGCTGCATATGCAGCTGCTGGATGCTGTTCTCCACGCCCACGATCTGGTCCAGCAGGCCCTTGGTCTGCATGCTGATATCCACGGCATGCGACTTGGTCTGGAAGGCGTTCATGGCCGCCTGTGCGCGGTCGAGCTCGTTACGTACCTTGGGTAGCTGGTCCTTGACGAATTGCAGCTGGCTGGCCGCTTCCGCCGAGTTGCGCTCCACGTTCTGGCGTACGTACGCCTTTGTGATGTGCTCCATGGTCTGCTGGGCGAGCACGGGGTCGGCATTGTTGTACGTGAGGTCGATGATGCCCGAGTCCGTGCCCTGCTCAAGGGCGGTCACATCGGTCTGCAGCTTGTTGATCGTGGTGAGGGCAGGCTGCTCCACCACATCGAAGCGGGTTCCCGGGTTGGCCGCGAGCTGGCGGATCTGCACGGTGACATCGCCGGCTTTGACCAACTGGCCTACCGCGCCCTGGGCGATCGTCTTGCCGTTATCGTCCAGCAGCGTGAACGTGTGGTTCTCACCTGCACGGAGTTCGAGCTTGTGGTTCATCAGCCGATCGGGCAGGTCGAGCTTGAAGATATCCACCAACTCGCCGCCCCAGCCGTACCGGCTCAGGCCAAAGCGGACGGGGCCGGGCTCGCCCGGCTTGTGGCCTCGCGACAGGTAATCACCTACGACAGGCAGGCGCTGCGGATCGACCTGCACATTCAGGCGAAGCTCGTCCACCGCCTGGCCAATAACGAGACGCGATGTGAGGAGCGCAATCTCGGTCGTGGCTTGCGATGCCGTGGTGCCGAGCGACTGGGTCAGGTCGCTAAGGCCTGGTAAGGATGGCGTCTTCTGCTCCACCTGCACCACCGAGGTGGATTGGTAGATGGGCGTGGCAAAGACCGTATAAAGCACGCCTATCGCGAAGAAGGCGCCCGTGACGATAACTATCACCCATTTGTGGTCCAGAAGCGTGCCGAACAGCGCGTTTAGGTCCAGGGTATCGTTGTCACGCGCCTGATCAGTTGAATTCATCATGCGTGGGCAGTTTGTCCCAAGGTGAAATGGCCGTCTGAACGGTTATAACTTGGTTTTGATGAATGACTCACTAAGCGCGCTTGTCTCACGCATGCGTTCGACACGAAATCGCAATATCCATCATGCATCGCGGCGATGCACCGCAATGGGGAAAACCGCTAAAAGCAGCACTTTGGGGATGTGAGTGGATGTTGTAGGACAAATATCATCCAAATCATCCCACTCACCGTGCCGCGCTTCTGAGCTTAGTTGCGACGTACTCGCGACGGGTAGATGCAGGCGTACGTTATGCGACGCGCATCAATAAAATACATATCCGTTGTCGGATATAAGCGGAATTCGTGAGGATGTCGTGAATGGCGCGGCGATATTCTGTCGACATTCACATAACGTATGAATGCGAGCGGTCGCGTGTGCGTTGCGACGCACATCGGCGTGAGGCGCGTCACAGCGTGGATGGGTTTCGCCGGTTGTCGCAGTGCGCAAAGAGACTTGCGGGCTGTCAGCGTGCTTTGCCGGCGTAGTATTCCGCGGCGTCATGCATCTCTTTATCGGTCATGTTCTTCGCCACGTTGCGCATCTGTCCGTTGATGTCGTTCCGGCGCTGGGCGTGGGCAAAGGCGGCAAGTTGCGTCTGCAGGTACACGACCGACTGGCCGTCGAGCCATGGCGCACCGATCTTGCTGGTCATCGCCCCATGGCATGAACCGCAGGGAGCGATATTGCGCATGGGCGCGCCCACGGCGACGATATCCGGCGCGCTACCAAGGTCCTGGGCCGGCGCGCGCGGGAGCGACGCGTAGAACGCGGCAAGGTCGCGGAAATCCTGGTCGCTGAGGTCCAGCACCAGCGGGCGCATCACTGCGCTGGTGCGCGCACCGCTCTGGAAATCCTTCAGTTGCTTGTAGACCGAGGAGGCCTGCTCGCCCGCCAGGCTCGGGATTTCTGCCGAGGTCACCCCACGGGTGCCGTGGCACATGGTGCATTTGAGGGCCAACGTGCCGCCACGGCCCACGGCGCCGTAGGCCGCGCGGAGGTCAAGGTCGGGTGTGAGCACGACGGCTGAGGTGGGTTGCGTTGAGGTGACAGGCGGTACGGCCGGGATCAACCAGCCCTTCGGCACGCCCGCTGCGCCACACATCGCGTTCCACAGGCCTTTGAAGAGGTTGTCGTTCTGCGCGGATGGTAGCCAGATAAATCCGACGACGAACGAAAAAACAAACACGGCGAACGTGCCGCCGACACTCGCCGCGAACCAGCGGTCGCGTACGAAGGCGAAGCGCGAGCGCTGGCCGTTCATGGTTTGCCCCCCACGTACACCGCGGGGACCTGCGCCTCATGCAGCCGGATCAGTTGGGCGATGGGAAACCCGTAATTGGTGAGGGTGAGGGCGATCATCAGGCCTACCCACAGGCCCAGGCCATTCAGTGCCCAAGGCAGGTTCACCGGTTCATGCACGGGTTTGCTGAAGGTGTACGGGGCCGGCTCGATGCGTTCAGCCCGATGGTTGCGAACCAGTACGGCGATGAAAAGGCCTGCCGAAACGACCAGGATGGCGCCCCCGATGACCGACATGATGACGGTGAGCGCCTGTGTATCGCCACCCGGCGCGCTGTAGTCGTAGAAGGCCATGCGCCGCGGCATACCCAGCAGCCCGGCGTAATGCCAGGGGAACGTGAGGGTGATCATCCCGATGAACCACAGCCACAACTGCGTGCGGATCATGCCGAGATCGGCCATAACGCGGCCGGTAAGGTGCGGCCACAAGTCATAGGCAATTGCGAAATACATGATCACGATCGCGCCGGCGAAAATCAGGTGGAAGTGCGCGGTGACCCACTGCGTGTTATGGATAGTGGAGTTGAGTTGGTAGCTCATGTTGATCAGGCCACCGGCACCACCGAAGCCCAGCATCACGAAGGAAAGTGCCAGGGCCAGCATCTGTGGGTTGTCCCACGGGAGTGCCTTCACCCAGCCAAAGGCACCCGCGCCGCCACGCAGGCGCGAAGCAATCTCCACGGAAGCGCAAATCGTGAATACCGTGAGCAGCGTTGGCACCGAGACCATCGCGGTGAACACCGAATGCAGGAACTTGAAACCCGCGCCGACCTGCGGATCGGCAAACAGGTGGTGGATGCCGATAGGCATCGCGAACACGAGGAACAGGGCGAACGAGATGCGCGCCATGGTATCGCTGTACAGGCGGCCGCCGATGGCGCGCGGCACGATGGTGTAGAACGCGATGTACGCTGGCATCAGCCAGAAGTAAACGATGGCGTGCAGGGTCCATGAAAAAAGTACGCGCGCCAGGCCCGCGTTGATGGTGGTGGACCAGCCCATCGCCACGGGAATGATCTGGAAAAGCAACTCGAGGGCGGCGCCGACCGCGGTCCACGCCCACAGGTAGGCGCCGGCGACGGTGGCGAACATCGCCAGCGGCACGGGCGCGCCAGGGTTCGCACGCTTCCATGCGTACAGGTTGATCCCCATCAGCGCGACCCAGATCCACGAGCCGACCACCACCAGTACCACGCCGATGTAATAGGAGGCGTGGCCGACCATGGGCGGATAGAAGGTGTAGAGCACGGAATCAAGGCCAAGTCCGACGGGTACCACCGCGCCGATCGAGCCGATGATGATCAGGTAGAAGCCTGCCCACGCCCAGCGCAAGCCGATGAGCGGCTGCTTCAAGGCGAGTTCGCTGAACGCGTAGCCGAAACCCATGGCGACCAGGGTGGGGAACACATAGGCCATGACCGTGCCGTGCGCGGTCACCGAGCGGTAATACAGGTCCGCGTTGTGCAGCCACGGATGCAGCGGGCTGCGGATGAACATCTGCCACTCACCCAGAAGGATGGCCAGGCCGAATCCCGCGAAGGCCAGCCAGAAATGCGCAAGGACAAGGCGCTTGTTATAGATCACAGGTCGCCCTCCGCGCGTGGTCGGTCAGCTGGGTAAAGGCATTCTTGTCGACCACTTTCACGTTCGCCCACATGCCTTCGTGACCGGTACCGCAGAACTCGTGGCATGGCATCAGATGATCACCGGGTGCATCGAAGGACGTCTTGAAGGTGGAGATGAAGCCCGGCTCGACCATGGAGTTGATGTTGGTTCCCGTGATCAGCATGCCGTGGATCACATCGGCGCTGGTGACGCGGAAAGTAATGGGTGTGCCTGCGGGCACCACGATGCACTGAGGGGTGAATGAGTATTGCTGGCCGATGATGCGAACGGTGACCGATCCGTCCGGTTCACTGGCGCTGCCGAGGTTTGCCTCCGCGAACTCACCCGAGACATGCAGGGTGGTGGGGTCGACCGTCTCGACGCGCGATGGCGGCATCATGGCGCTTTCCAGGCCCGTGAAGATGGTGATCGCGACGAGCACGCTGACGATTCCCACCATGGCAAACGCCCAGCGGCGCTCGACGCGCGCGGCGACGTCGGAGGAATCATGCATCTCGGATGCCGGTTGAGCCATGACAAGCCCTTAGTGGATGACGCCGCGTGGCAGGAAAGCGAAGAAATAGAAGAGGAACCACATGGCGATGACGATGGCGACGGCGATCCCGGCCACGGCGAGTGCGCCGCGCGGGCCGCTGCGGATGATGTCGTCAACGCGCTTGTCTTCGTCGGTGGCATGGGGTGTTTCGTGTTCAGTCATTGCGCGTAGCCCTCAGTCCAGTGGTGCCGAGCGGAGCTTGTTCACGTCGCGCTCCGTGACGGGTGCGCCGCGGTTGTCCCACGCAGTGCGGATATAGGTGACGACGGCGGCAACCTCCACGTCCGACAGCTCCTGGGCAAACGGTGGCATGCCATAGGGGCGTGGATTGCGCAGGGTGCCTGGGGGGTAGCCGCCGTTGAGCACCATGCGAATGGGGTTGACCGGCGAATCCATGGAGATGGATTGATTTCCCGCCAGTGGCGGAAAGTCGCTGGCCCGGCCTTCACCATGGGCGCCGTGGCAAACAGCGCATTGCTCCGTGTAGATTTTCTTGCCGAGCGGGGCGAGGCGCAGCGTCACCGCATCCTGCGCATGCGAGGGGGCCTTCGCCGCATATTTTGTCGATGAGGTTGACGGCAGGTCCTTCAAGTAGACTGCCATGGCCCGGATATCGGCATCGGAGAGGTACTGCAGGCTGTTATGGACAACCTCGGCCATGGGGCCATACACCGCGCCGCGCACGGAAACGCCCGATTGCAGCAAGTCCGATATGTCCTTCAGGCTCCACTCGCCGAGCCCGGCCTCGCGGTTTGAGGTGAGCGATGGGGCGTACCAATCCTGCATGGGGATCAGCCCGCCGGAATAGGCGGCATCCTTCGAACTGCCGCCCAGCGAGTTGATGGGCGTGTGGCATAGCGAACAGTGGCCGGGGCCTTCCACCAGGTAGCCGCCGCGGTTCCACTCGGCGGATTTCGCCGGATTCGGCGTGTACTCGCCCTCATCGAAGTACAGCGTGCGCCAGCCGAGAAGCAGCTTGCGGTCGTTGTAGGGGAAACGCAGCTCTTGCGCATGGCTGGGCTTGCGCACGGGTGGTACGGAACGCAGATAGGCGAAGATCGCGTCGACATCGGCACGCGTCATGCGCGTGTAGGCGGCAAACGGCATGGCCGGGTAGAGCAGTTCGCCAGAGCGGGAGCGCCCGGTGTGCATCATCTTGTAGAAGTCATCAGCGCTCCACGCGCCGATGCCGGTATCGCGGTCCGGCGAGATGTTCGGCGAATAGAGCGTACCGAACGGCGTGGGCATCGGGCGCCCACCTGCGAACGGCTTATCGCCGGGGTTGGTGTGGCAGGCGATGCAATCCGATGCGCGGGCGAGGTATTCGCCACGGGCGATGGTCGCCGGATCCTGCGCTTGGCTTTCAGGTGCGAGCACAAACAAGGCGATGGCAAGCACGGTGTGCAAGGCGATGAAGGGCATCCTCATTTCGGCGCACCCTGTTCGCACGTGAGCGCCAGGGGCAGTGAGCCTTCGGTGGCGGGGGCGGGATTCAGTGGAGCGGGCTGCGCCGAAAGCCAGGCGGCCACCGCAGCGATATCCGCATCGTTCAACCTGACCGTGATGCGCTGCATGCAATTGAGGTTGTCGGTGACGCGTGCGCCATACCGCGAGGCGCCGAGCTGTGCACTGACATACTTGGCGTGCAGGCCGAGCAGGCCCGGGATATCGGGTGATACACCGGTCAGCGAGGCGCCATGGCACGCGGTGCAGGCGGGGATGCGCCGGGCATTGTCGCCTTTAAGGGCAAGCTGCTCGCCCAGCGCCATGGCCTGTGGGGTCACGTTGGGCCGGGGCAGCACGGGGAACGGCGTTTGCTGGGTCGCAAAGTATTGCGCCATCTCCTGCAGGTACGAGTCGGGCAGGTACTCAAGCAGGTAGTTCATGGGCGCGTACTTGCGCTTGCCGTCGCGAAACGCGACAAGCTGGTTATAGAGGTATCCGGCCGGCTTGCCCGCCAGTCTCGGAAAATAATCGTCCTTGCTTCCTTCGCCCTGTTTGCCGTGGCAACTGCTGCACGCGAGGACGCGTGATGCGGTGGAATCGGGCAAGGTCACGGTGCTGGCCGCCTGCGCATGCGCCCCCATGGCCAGGGCGCAGAGCGCCACGGCGAAGGCGAAGGCAGTGACCCGGCGGCCTGCGTGTTGCAGGCCCATGGCACGGCAGCTCAGTTTCATTTGTAAGATCACGTCGTCCAGACAGCCAGAACGAGCGAACGCTCGTCCTCCCCGTGGCGTGGCAGACGGCCGTCAGCTCGCCATGCACACCTCACCCGATTTGTACGGTCCGATAGCACAATGGTCTTGTGTGGAACCGTCGTGACGATCGCGAACTGCAGCGCCGGCGCTCCCCTTGCTTAAGTAGAACTACCCTTGCAAATGTGCAGGCAGCATTCACTCGGCTGCGCTGGTTTGATGGTGCCCCTGTGGTCATCATGTGCACCAAGGTTTGAAGCGAAGGAAAACCTGCGCATGATCAAAATAACGCATGCCCTCTTGGGAACGATGGCGCTGCTCCTGGTGGCGTCGCCTGGCGTATCCGCGCGGGCGTACGACGGCGCCGTGGCAGCAGGCGGCGCGGCGTACGGCGGTGAACTCGAAGGCTTCGACTATCCGTATCCTGTCGCGCGGTTCCACTTTCGTTCGCAGCGGCAGGAGCTCCAGATGGCCTACATGGATGTCGCGCCTGATGGGGCCGCAAGCAATGGCCGAACGGTGGTCTTGCTGCATGGGAAAAACTACTGTTCGGCGACGTGGGGGCCTACGATCGGCGTCCTCGCGAAGGCCGGATACCGGGTGATCGCCGTCGACCAGGTTGGTTTCTGCAAATCGAGCAAGCCGCCCAGTTATCAGTTCACCTTCCAGCAGCTGGCCCGGAACACCAACGATCTCCTGCAATCGCTGCATATCAGCAAGGCGATCGTGATGGGGCATTCGACCGGGGGCATGCTTGGCATTCGCTACGCGCTCACTTACCCGGCCCAGGTAGATCAGCTGGTGCTGGTTGATCCCATTGGGCTAGAGGACTGGCGCGCGAAGGGCGTGCCACCGATCTCGGTGGATCAGTGGTATGCGCGTGAGCAGCAGACGACGGCCGACCGTATCCGCAAGTATGAGAGCAGCACCTACTTCGCCGGTGCGTGGAAGCCCGCTTACGAGCCTGCGGTGCAGATGCTGGCCGGCATGTACCGGGGACCCCAGCGTGACCTGGTCGCCTGGAATTCAGCGTTGCTTTACGACATGATCCTGACCCAGCCCGTGGTTTACGAGCTGCCGCAACTCAAGGTGCCCACGTTGCTGATGGTGGGTGACAAGGACACCACGGCCATCGGCAAGGAGTTCGCACCGGCCGAGCTGCGGCCGGCCCTGGGCAACTATCCGCAGCTGGCCAGGGCGACGGTGGCTGCCATCCCTGGCGCGCGTCTCATCGAATTCCCCGATGCGGGCCACGCGCCGCAGATGCAGGTCCCCGATACCTTCCACCGGAAGCTGCTCGAGGCGCTGCAGGGCGCCAGGCGTTAAGCGGGGATTAGCCGGCGCTCAACGCCAGCCGAGCGCCGGTGCGACGTGCTTGAGGATCGATTCCAGCAGGTGCACGTTGTAATCGACGCCAAGCTGGTTAGGCACCGCGAGTAGCAGCGTATCCGCTTCGGCGATGGCCTGGTCCTCGGCGAGTTCGGCCACCAGGGTCTCTGGTTCTGCCGCATAGGTGCGTCCAAAGACGGCTTGCATGTTGTCGATGAAGCCGATCTGGTCGCTGCTCTTGCTGCGCCCGAAGTAGGCGCGATCGGTATCGTTCATCAGCGGGAAGATGGAGCGCAGCACGGAAACCCGCGGTTCACGTGTATGCCCGGCTTCGGCCCACGCAGCGCGGTACGCCCGCATTTGCTTCGCCTGCTGCACATGCAGGGGCTCGTTCGTTTCGTTCGCCTTGAGTGTGGAACTTTGTAGGTTCATGCCCATCTTCGCGGCCCACACCGCAGTGGCGTTCGACGCGGAGCCCCACCAGATCCGGTCGCGCAGGCCCGGCGGGTGCGGCTCCACCCGGAGCAGGCCGGGCGGGTTGGGGAACATGGGGTTGGGGTTCGGCTGGGCGAAGCCCTTGCCCTCTAGCAGTTGCAGGAACACCTCGGCATGCCGGCGGCCCATGTCGGCGTCGGTTTCGCCCTCGGCAGGTGCGTAGCCAAAATGCCGCCACCCTTCGATGACCTGTTCGGGCGAACCGCGGCTGATGCCGAGCTGCAGGCGGCCGCCGCTGATGATGTCGGCGGCGCCAGCGGTTTCCAGCATGTAGTGCGGGTTCTCGTAGCGCATGTCGATCACGCCCGTCCCGATTTCGATGCGCCTGGTCAGCGCGCCGATAGCCGAAAGAAGCGGAAAGGGCGAGGACAGCTGGTTGGCGAAGTGGTGCACGCGGAAGTACGCGCCATCGGCACCGATCTCCTCAGCGGCCACGGCAAGATCGATCGATTGCCGGAGGACATCTTCCGCTGAACGCGTCGCGGAATGCGGTGAGTTGGTCCAGTGGCCGAACGAAAGAAAGCCGATGCGCTTCATGGGAAAGCCTCTGTGCGGTCACGCAGAAGGCGCGACTTCAACAGGTGCCATCATAGCGCTCCGTATCAAGCGGCTGGCGTGGCGTGGGCATGCCGGGTTTCGAACACAGTGTTCTCCAGGAGATCACAGCCGTTGGGCAACGTGAAGCCGGGTACATGGCGGTGGCCGATGTCGACCAGGCCGGTGCCCGCGGCGAGCAGGGGCTTCTTGCGCACGACCTCGGCCAGCGCGGCCTGGAACGCGGCAGGGAAGCCGTCGCGGGGATACAGCTGCAACGTGTCATCGATGAGTTGCGGCGTGACCTCATCGTAATAGAAGCCCAGCACATCAAGGTGGGCGCCCATGTGGACGAGCGCGATCTCCGGCTCCTTGTACTCGGCGATGCCGATGCTGGAGTGGAAGGCGATGGCATCCCATACGGTTTGCGCCTTTCGTTCGTCATAGCCATCGGCGATAAGCAGGCGGCGGGCGGCATCCGCGCCATCGACTTCAAAGCGTTTATCGGCGGCGTGCGCTTCCGTCAGGCCCAGGTCGTGCAGGATGGCGGCAAGGTACACCAGCTCGCGATCGTACGTGAGGCCACGCTTGCGGCCGAGGAATTCAGCGAACCACCACGAGCGATGTACGTGGTTGAGCATCTCGCGGTTATGGACGCGAGCGACCAGGTTGGCTGCGTTGCGGGCAAGCGCCGAATCAGGCGCGCTGATGCCGGCGATAGTCACAGGGGCTTGCATGGGGTACTCCGGAAAGGGTCATGGGTGGTGCCAGCGTTCGGTGTCCGCATCCACAGGTGCCATGCATTCAATGCGTAGCTCCTGTGGGCCTGGGGCACGCGGGGTACCTACGGTGGTCACCAGCGAGAAGTAGCTGAGCCGGTGGTTCGCATCGGCGAGTGTGAGTGGGATGACGGGCAATTCGGCGGAGCGATCGTTGGCAGCCAGTGCGCGCGTGTCGGCACTGACCTCGAGCGACGCCAGCAGCTCGTGCATGGCGCTGTCGACGGCGCCGCCCACGGCCTCACGACGGACGCGTTGCAGCAGCGATGCCGAGAAACGCTCCCAGTCTTCGATAAAGGGACGAAGGCCGGCCGGGTCGAAGATCATCCGCAGGAGGTTGCGCGGCTTGGGATAGCGCTCCAGATCGGTGAACGACCCAAGCATCCTGCGCAGCGCCTCATTGGCCATGACGACGTTCCAGTGGCGATCCATGACCAGGGCGGGGAACGGCTCGTGCTGCGACAGCATGCGTTCGAGCGCGCGGCGGACGATGGCGAACGATGCGGCATCCCAGGCGTCATCCGCGTATTGCGGCGCATAGCCTGCCGCCAGCAGGAGCTGGTTGCGCTCCCGGAAGGGCATATCCAGCCCTTCGGCCACCACCATGAGCGTGTGCCGGCTCGGCGCGCTGCGGCCGCTTTCGATGAAGCTCAGGTGCCTCTGCGAGACGCCTGTTTCCAGGGAGAGCTCGATCTGGCTCATGCCGCGTGTGCCGCGCCACGCTTTGAGAAGCCGGCCCAGCTCATGGGTGGATGGGTTTGCATGCGTTGCCATAGCTTGTCCTCGCCGGCCTGCCATGTGCCGAATCATGAGCGTATGGGGCGGCCGGCGGGGCGGCAATTACGCGGCACGTAATAGCCACGCCGCGATCTGCCCGGCAACCTCGGTGGGCGCCTCGAGCGGCAGCAGGTGTCCGTGGCCGGGCAGCACCTTGAGTTCGGCACCGGCGAGCAGCGGCAGCAGGCGGGCCTTCAGGGTATCGGTGGGGTCAACCTTGTCACCGCTCCCCGATAGCACCAGCGCTGGCACGTTGATCCGGGTGACCTCGCCGCTGATATCTTCCTGGCTGATTGATTGGGGCCACGCGGCTTTTGCCGCCGGTGCGCCGCCCAGGCTATCGGCCACGACCTGCTCATGCAGGTGGGTGGGCAGCGGTTGGGATACCAGCATGTTATGCAGCGCACCCTCGATGCTTTCACGGCTGTCGTACACTGTGGCAAAGCCGGCCAGTACCTCCGGTGGCAGCGCGAGTGGCGTGGGCGTAGCGGGTGCGACCAGCACCAACCCGCGCAGGCCGGTGGGTTGCCGCGACGCGATCAGCTGGGCCACCTTGCCGCCCATGGAGTGGCCGACCAATACGAAATCCGTGATGCCTCTGTCGGCCAGCACGGCCTCCACATCATTGGCATAGGCCTGCAGCGTATAGCCGTCGTCCGGGCGATCGGACTGGCCCCAGCCACGAAAGTCCACGGCAAGGCTGTGCTGGTCGATGGGCAGGCCGGCGATCACCGGTGCCCACGTGCGCGACGAACCGCCGAAGTAATGCAGGAAGACCAGGGTGGGGCCACGCGAGCCTGTCTCGACGGCGTGGAGTAGGGGGCGTGGGATGGTCTGGCTCGACATGGGAACACCGGTCGGTGGGGAAGGTTCTCCTATGCTATGGACGGCATGCCGCTACGATTAGGGGCAGCATGGGACCGACACCCGGTCAGGAAAGGACGGAATGGACCGCTTGACTTGCATGGGCGTATTTGAAGCCGCGGCGCGTACGGGCAGCATCGCGGGCGCCGCACGGCTGTTCGACATGACGCCGTCGCGGGCGAGCAAGTACCTGGCCGCGCTGGAGGCGGAGCTTGGGGTATCGCTGCTCCGGCGCTCGACCCGCCAGCTTGCCCTTACTCCGGAAGGCGAGCGCTACCTGGCGCGCTGTCGTCGGATTCTTGCCGAGGTGCGTGAGGCGGACGATGAAGCGCGGGTCCAGACCGATGCGATCTCTGGCACGCTGCGCGTCACGGCACCCGTCACCTTCGGTGCCCTGCACATGGGGCCCGTGGTTGCCTCGTTCCTTCGCCAGCACCCGGGCGTGGCGCTGCAAGTCCAGCTGGACGACCGCTACCGGGACCTGCGCAGCGATGCCGTCGATGTCGCGATCCGCATTGGCCGGCTCGCCAGTTCATCGTTGGTGGCGAGGCGACTCGGCTCGTGCCACATGGTGCTTTGCGCGGCGCCTGCGTTCCTCGCCCAGCACACCCCGCTACGCGTGCCGGCCGACCTGGCAGGTTTGCCCGTGCTGGCATTTAGCGAGGCGGTTTCTCCGGCGGACTGGATGGTGCGTGACGCGTCCGGTGCGCTCCACCGTATCGAGGGCGCCCTACGTCTCGCGGCGGATAACGTGCAGATGCTCGCCGCTACCGCCGTAGCCGGTGCGGGCGTGGTGTTTGGCCCCAGCTTCATTCTTGGCCCGCACATCCAGCGGGGCGAGCTGGTCCGCCTGCTTCCCGGTTACGACGCCGATAGCCTGGACATCAGTGCCGTGTATTCAACGCGGGCATTCCTCCCCCGGACCGTACGCGCGTTTGTCGACCACCTGGCCCATGCGTTGGTCGAGCCGTTCCCATGGGACGGCGGTGGCGTACAAGCCGCCGGGACCTGAATTGGCGAAGATCGGGAATCCCCCCGTTCGCGAGGTCAAAGCCATGGCAGTCAGTGCGGAGAAGCCGGCATGAAGGCGGCCTGGATCGCGGATGCGAAACACGGTGACCTCTCCATCGTGGTCGGCGATACGGCCGACCCTGATGCGGATGCGCGCGGCCTGATCGTGGCGGTTGAAGCGGTCGGCCTGACTTTTGGTGAACCCCATTGGGTGACCAACGGGGCGGGGCCGCTGCCGGACGGCCAGCCACGGCCGCTGCCGGTCATCATCGGCCACGAGTTCGCGGGCCGCATTGTGGACGGCGCGGCTGGCAATCACGACTTCACCGTGGGCGATCGCGTCTTTGGGCTCATCGATTTCTGGCGCAACGGTGCGGCCGCCGAACTGGCGCGTGTATTGCCCGGCGAAATAGCGAGGGTTCCGGAAGGCATCAGTGCCGTGGACGCGGCGACGCTGCCGATTGGCGCGCTCACCGCATGGCAAGGCCTGTTTGATCATGGCCACCTGCGTGCCGGGCAGACAGTGCTCGTCCATGGCGGTGCTGGTGCGGTGGGCACCTTTGCCATTCAGATCGCCAAGGGCGCCAAGGCGCGGGTCATCGCCACGGCGCGAGGCGATGAGGCCGTCGCGCTCTGCAAATCACTGGGTGCGGATGTAGTGGTCGATACGGCGACGCAACGCTTCGAAGACATGGCGGACGGTATCGATCTGGTTTTCGATACGGTAGGGCGCGACCTGCTGGAACGCAGCTGGGCCGTCGTGTCCCGGGGCGGCACGCTGGTGACGATCTCAGGCGAGGCCGAAGATGCGCCGTCGCCGGACCGCGCACGCGAGCTGGGTATTGAAGCGGCGTGGTTCATTGTCAGCCCGAACCCTGGTCAGCTTGCGCAACTGGCCTCATGGGTGCTCGATGGCCGGATCAAGGTCAAGATCGATGCCGTTTATCCGCTGGATGATGCGCCACGCGTTTTTCGCGAGGCGGCGGGCAGGGCGCATGCGGGAAAAACGGTGCTCAAGATCTAGCCAGCGCCGGGCCAAACATTTCCACCAGGCTCCCCGGCGTCGCCGGTCCAAACAGCGTGGCGAGAAGCGCGACGGCATCCATGGCGGCGGCTGACGCGCGGCGGAACATGGTGTGCTCGAATGCCGCGAGTGCCTGCTCCCTATCGTGGGGGCTTGCCGCGAGCGCCTGTCCCAGCTCGGCGCCATCGATCATGGCGAGGTTGGCTCCCTCTCCGGACGGCGGCATCAGGTGGGCGGCATCGCCGATCAAGGTTACGCCGGGCACGCGATCCCATGTGTGATTCGCGGGCAAGGTATGGATGCGGCGCAGGATGGGCGCCGCTTCGCCGTCGGTAATCAGGGCGCGAAGCGCGGGATCCCAGCCTTCGAACTCCGCGGCGATCGTGGCGCGGGTGCCCGTCGGGTCCGTGAAATCGATGGCACTGAACCACTCATCGGATTGGGTAAGGGCGACATATGCGTGCAACACCGCTCCGGGTTCGCGGTGCGCCATGATGCCTTTGCCGGGAGCGAGGGCGAACATGCCACCGGCCCCGACTGCCGTAGCACTCGGGGCGTGTGTGCGGTCGGCGTCGTGCAGGTAAGTCTCCACGAACGAGAGCCCGGCGTAGACAGGCTTCGCCGGGGAAAGCAGGGGCCGCACTTTCGACCACGCGCCATCGGCGCCGATCAGCAGATCGACGGCTGTGCTTTCACCGCCGGCGAATCCGATGCGGTGTCGACCGCCACCGAGCGCAGTGACACGTGCCAGTTTCTTACCCCATTGGATCGTCCCGGCAGGTAAGGCGTCGACAAGCATCTGGCGCAGTGCGCCGCGCGGGACCTCGGGGCGGCCGCCGCTGCCATCGTCATCGTTATGGAAGAGCAGCTTGCCCGCCGGGTCGAACACGCGCGTGGCCTCGCCGCCGGGGTGAATCAGTTTGACGAACTCATCGTAAAGCCCGGCTGCCTTAAGGGCGAGCTGGCCGTCGCCCTCGTGGATATCCAGCATGCCGCCCTGCGCACGCGCGGTGGGGGACGCTTCGGCTTCATAAATCGTGGCCTGGATGCCGTGTACGTGGAGAACGCGGGCGAGCACCAGGCCGCCGAGGCCGGCGCCGATGATGGCGATGTGATCGGTCATGGCGGTCCTTTCTGGAATGCTGTTCCAGTCATATTGGAACGACGTTCCATTTGTGTCAACATCGCCGTATGCCTACCAAGCCCAAACCGTCCGCGCGCCGCGGAGAATCCCTGTCCCGCGAACGCATCATCGAGGCGTCGATCGAGCTGCTCGATAGCCTGGGCGAAGCCGGGCTGACCTTCCGCGCGCTGTCCGAGCGCCTGGCTACCGGTGCCGGTGCCATCTACTGGCACGTGGCTGACAAAGGCGATCTGCTGGTGGCGGCCAGCGATTCGGTGGTGGCGGCCGTGCTGGAGGCGGGCGTCGCTGGCAAGACGCCCGAGGCGAGGATCCGCGCCGTCGCACTGGGCCTGTTTGACGAGATCGACCGCCGCCCGTGGATCGGCTCAGCCCTGGCCAGGGCGCCGGGACAGCTTCCCGTCGTGCGCATCATGGAGCGCCTTGGCCAGCAGGTGGTCGCGATGGGTGTTCCGCCAAAATCGCAGTGGGCCACGACCAACGCACTGCTGAGCTACATCCTCGGCGTCGGCGGCCAGAATGCGGCGAATACCGCCTTCGCCACCACGCGCGACATTGACCGGCAGGCCTTCCTCGGTGAGATGGCACAGGCATGGGCCGGGCTGGATGCGCAAGCTTTCCCGTTCACCGTCAGCGTGGCCGCGCAGCTCCCGCTGCACGACGATCGCGCGGATTTCCTCGCGGGGATCAATCTCCTGCTTTCTGGTGTGCGGGGCCAGTAGCGACCATTAGCCGGAGCGTCGCGGGCTCGCACAGCCGGCGCAACCTGCAAGGAAAATGCACGCCATAAATCGGGAATTTCCCGATATGGCCCCTCTCACGTTGTCGCGATAGTGCCCCTCAAGGGGACGCTACGCGTACCCGTATCCGTTCATTGGGAAGGTGGCCGCAAGGGGCAGGACACCCAGTGGACTCATGTCACGCAACGTGAGGATTCCTATGAGCATCGCTGACTATATTTCCGGCCTTTCCTACGACCCCAGGGTGCTCCTGAGCGTGGTGGCCGATGGCGCCACGCAGGCCGTGCCGCTGAAGGAGCGCACCACGCAATCCAATGCCGTGGTGATCTGCACCAAGACCAAGACCAACCTGCGCAAGAATCTTTCCGAGGTCGCCATCCTTAGCCCGGCCGCGGGCGTCATCTTTCCAGGTGCGCTGGTACTGGCCGACGAAGACCTGATGGAAGGCCACCCGACCCCGCTGGCGCTGGCGCGTAGTGAGTGCGTGCTTTCGATCGACTTGCCGGGCTTGCCGGACGCGCACAAGTCCGTCGTCCCGACCGGTTCCGCGGTGCAGGATTACGTGACCACGGCACTGGAGGCGTGGAACCAGATCGCGAGCCGCGATGGCTACGTGAATGCGGCGCGCTCGTTCATGCAGGTAACCCAGTCACACTCCACCGAGCAAACCGCGCTTGACCTTGGCTTCCACGCCAAGTGGGCCGGCGGCAACGTGTCGTCCCAGCTCAGCACGACAAGCAACACCGAACGCTCCGTCGTCGTCGCATATTTCAAGCAGGTGTTCTACACCGTCACGATGGATGTGCCTGGTTCGGCCGCAGGCGTGTTCGCCAGTTCCGTGACGGAGGACGAAGCCCGTGCGGCCTTCAATGGCACCCACCCACCGGCGTACGTACGTAGCGTCGATTACGGCCGCTTGCTGATGGTGAAGATGGAGACCAGCTCCGTCGATACGACCGCCAACCTGAAAGGGGCGTTCGAGCAGGCAACGTCAAGTGGCGTCACCGCGGGTGGCAACCTCGAGAGCAAGTACAGCCAGATTATCAAGAACTCGACCTTCAGCGTCGTGGCTATCGGTGGCGGCGCCGAGACGACCCTGGAAGTGTTCAAGGGCGATGCCGACCAGGCGATGAAGGGCCTGCGTGAGTACATCCAGAAGGGCGCGACGTACCGCCGTGACAATCCCGGCCTGCCCGTGGCGTACCAGGTGGCGTTCCTGAAGGACAACCGCTTCGCGACGATGGGTTTCCCCACGGACTACACCGAAACCCAGTGCATTCGTTATCCCAATGGCTTCGTCAAGTTCGAGCACGGTGGCGCGTACGTGGCGAAGGCGGAAGTGACATGGCGAGAGGGTGATGAGCACGGAAACATGGTCGAGAAGAAATGGGAGTCAGGCCAGCAAACCGCGGGCTGGTCGCTCACCAAGGACATCCCCGGCGATGCGCAGAACCTGCGCCTGAAGGCCTGGGCGAAGACCGGCCTGGTATGGGCGCCATGGGGCGAGATCCTGAATGTCGCCCTCGAAGGCCCGAACAACAAGTGCTACCGCTTCGGTGGCACCACCCTCAACCGCAAGTTCGAAGTGAAGTAAGGGAGACCGCGCCATGACCACCACCATCAAGCGACTCATTATTTTTGGCGATAGCCTTTCGGATATCGGTGTGAAGCGAAATACGTTGCTCGGTGCGTTTGCCGCGTTGTTGGGCAAGATGCGCACGAACCAGGTGAACCGCTTCAGTGATAACCGCAACTGGACCGATTTCATCTGGGAGTGGGCCGGCGGGCAGCCGCTGATCATCACCAACAAGGCCACGTCCGATGCTGCCGCGTTGCCGCATCTCACCTGGTCGCAGAACAGTAGTGCCGGCTCGGCGCAGGGCAACCCCGTGTATTACGCGAACTATGCCGAGGGCGGCGCGATGGGTGGCTCCGATCGCTACGGCGTTGGCCTTGGCACGTTCCGCGAGCAGTTCGAGCGCTACAAGAAGGACCTGAAAAAGTACGGGCCCGCGCCGGGCGCCGGCCTGTACCTGATCTGGTTTGGCCTGAACGATCTGGTCACCAATAACCGTTCGCCGGTCGACATGAAGCCGGTGGCGGACCAGATGAGCCAGATCTGCCAGGAGATCATCGCGCTGGATCCCAACGCGGCGTTCCTGTTCGGCAATCTGCCCGATCCCAACAGTGCCGTTCGCTACATCGGCCAGGAGGCGGCTGCCAAGGTCGTGGGTTATTCGAATGGGTCCCTTGAGTTCGGTCATGAGCTGGCGAAGGAGATCAAGGATCATTTCCCGAAAACCACATCCGCCGGCATCGTGGATATCTACACGCCGATGTTCCATGTCTGCCAGAACCTGGATTCGTACGGGTTCACCAAGGGTGCCCAGCCTCCGGGGATTGAGGTGCGCTACGGCGCACCGCCGAAGGACCAGCTCGCCGCGTACAAGACCACGACGAGTGATGAAGCACACCCGACCGAGGAGGTGTACAAGGTGATCGCCCAGATCTGGGCCAGCGAGATCCGCAAGTACTTTGAACTAGGTACGTTGAGCCAGAAAGCGGAGGCGGCGTTCACGGTGCGCGGTAACAAGTAGACCGCCAGCGATGCGCGTATGACCGGGAACGGCCCGCCTGTGATGGCGGGCCGTTTTGCTTCAGGCGTTGGTACCGCCATCGACCGTCAGGCTGGTGCCCGTGACGTAGCCCGCTTCCGGGCCGGCCACGAAGGCCACCATGGCGGCGATATCGGCGACGTGGCCATAACGCTTCAGGGCCGTGTTGGCGATCTGCGGAGCGGCCCACTCGTCGTTCGCCGGGTTCAGGTCGGTATCGATCGGGCCGGGCTGCACGTTGTTCACCGTGATGCCGCGCGGGCCAAGTTCACGGGCCAGGCCCTGGGTGAACATCTTCACTGCGCCCTTGGTAGCGGCATAGGCCACCAGGCCGGGCGTACCCATGCGCTCGCCGACGCAGGAGCCGATCGTGATGATGCGGCCGTTATCGGGGATGTGCTTGAGCGCCGCCTGGGTGGCGATAAAGACGCCGCGCACGTTGATGTCGATGACCCGGTCCATTTCCTCCAGGGTCGAGTCGACGAAGGGCTTGGGGATCGCGGTGCCAGCGTTGTTCACCAGGATATCGAGCCCACCGAAAGTCGCGACCGTCTTTTCGACGGCAGCCGCCACGGCGTTTGCATCCGCCGCATCGGCCTGGATCGCGATGGCCTTGCCGCCGGCTTGCTCGATGTCCTTCACCACCTGGGCGGCCGCTTCGGCACCCCGGGTATACGTGATGGCGACGTTGGCACCATCCGCCGCGAGGCGCTTGGCGATGGCGGCACCGATGCCGCGGGAGGCACCGGTTACGAGCGAGGTCTTGTTGATGAGATGGGACATGAGGAGTTTCCTTCAAACGGGGAGAGGGATCGACAGTTACCCGGACGTCTCGCTACAGGTATTCCCCGGAGTTATGGGTGGTTCCCGGTGCTTCGTCCTTGCAGCGCAATCTACGCCTTGACTTTCGCTATGAAAAAGACTTTGTTTGTAGTCCAGACATACCTGCAAGGCATGGATCCATGGAGCTTCGCCACCTGCGCTATTTCATCGCCGTCGCCGAAGAGGGGAGCCTCACCGTCGCTGCGGAAAAGCGCCTGCACACCGCGCAGCCTTCGCTGAGCCGGCAGTTGCGCGACCTGGAATACGAGGTAGGGACACCGTTGTTTTCGCGTGGGGCCCGGGGGGTCGAGTTGACGCCAGCGGGCCGGGCGTTCCTTGATCACGCCCGGCTTGCCGTGGGGCAGGCGGCCGAGGCCGTGCAGGCAGCCCGCCGTGCCGCGCGGCCGCCCCGGGAGACCTTCTCCGTGGGGTTCCTCACCGGCCAGGAGGTTGACTGGTTGCCGCACGTCACGCGTGTGTTGCGTGCACATCTGCCCACGATCGAGTTCAAGGTAGTGAGCCTGTACTCGCCGGATGTTGGTGACGCATTACAAAGTGGCGAGATCGATCTGGGCTTCCTGCGCGTAGAGCCGCGGCCCGACGTAACCTACCAGGTGATCGCCAAGGAACCGCTGGTCGCCATCCTGCCAAGCAGCCATCGCCTTGCACGCCGCAAGAGCGTGGCCCCCGCGGATCTGGAAGGAGAGATTTTCGTCGGCTTCTCCGATGTGCCGCATGTGTTGCGGGATGTCGTCGATGACTACCTCAAGCGAAATGGGGTGGATGTGACCCCGAGCCACCACATCGATAACTTCGCCATGGGTATGTCGCTGGTTGCGTCGACCGGCGGCGTGGCCTTGCTCCCTGCTTATGTGGAGCCACTGCTGCCATGGTCGGTGGTGAGCCGGCCGCTGGTGGGCAAGCCGCCGACCATCGACCTCGTGGTCGGTTACCGCAAGGACAATCCATCACCCATTCTTCAGGCCTTCCTGGCGTGTATCGATCAGGTCATCAAGGCCGGTCCGGCGGGGCAGCGCAGCAAGACCTGATGCCGGGCATGCCCGGGCCATGCTTCGAAAGCATCGGACCGCTGCAAACAAAGTCTTTCCGCTGTGCAGGGTGTGCGGCGTAGCCTTTCATCAACTTCATTGATGCAGGCGATTCCCATGACATCTCTTTCCGGTAAGACCGCCCTCGTAACAGGTGGCTCCCGTGGCATCGGCCGCGCCATTGCCCTGACGCTGGCCAAGGCCGGCGCACAGGTGCTCGTCCACTACAGCGCCTCGCCAAAGGAGGCGAATGCCGTGGTGGCTGAGATTACCCAGGCCGGTGGCCGGGCCAGCGCCGTCGGTGCTGACCTTGGCACGGCGGACGGTCCGCATAAGCTCGCGGCGGCCGTGCGCGGCATCGTCGGTGACCGGCTGGATATCCTCGTCAATAATGCTGGCGTATCGACGGCAGCCACGATCGAGGAGCAGACCGTCGCCGAGTTCGACACCATGTTCGATGTGAATGTGCGTGGCCCGTACTTTCTCGTGCAGCAGCTGCTTCCGATCCTGTGCAAGGGCAGCTCGGTGATCTTCACCACGTCGCTTGCTGCCCGCTCGGCCGTGGGCAACCTCTCCGCCTATGCCGCCACCAAGGGTGCGACCGAGACCCTGGTGAAGCACTTTGCCGCCGCCCTTGGCCCGCGCGATATCCGGGTAAACGCGATCGCCCCGGGCGTGGTCGAGACCGATATGTCGAAGTTCGCGCGTACCGACGAGGGACGCCTGTTCACCCTCGGCATGCAGGCGCTCAAGCGGGTGGCCCAGCCCGACGACATCACCGGCGCCGTGCTTTTCCTGGCGTCGGACGACTCGCACTGGGTCACCGGGGCAAGCCTGGCGGTGGATGGCGGTTCGAAACTCTGAGGCGCGGCGTGGCCGGGGTGCATTCGATTGCCCCCGGCCGCATGGTAGATTGAGGAGTTGCCCCAACCGCCCGAGTCTCCATGACGCTCCAGCCAAAGTCCCGACGTCCCTCGAAGCGCGCCGGGGCTGATGCCCGGATGCTCCTGGCCCTGTTGCTGGTCATCGTGTTCTTCGTCTGCAGCGGCCTCATTGCCGCGGCGAATATCCGGACTATCCGTAGCGACAATGCGCTGGTTATCCGTTCGCAAGAAACGGTGGCCGGGCTTGGCGAGGTCCTGTCCAGCATCCAGGATGCCGAGACCGGGCAGCGTGGTTACTTGTTGACCGGCAGCGACGGCTACCTCGAGCCCTACCGCGCTGCCCTGGCCATGATCCCGGCCCGGCTCGATGCCATCCGCGTCGCGCTGGATGGCGATGCTGGGCAGCAGACCCGCCTGCGTGAGCTGGGCGTGCGCATCAACGACAAGCTGACCGAGCTGCGCGAGACGATCGAGCTCCGCCGCGACCGTGGCCTGGAAGCGGCGCTCCCCGTGGTCAACTCCGATCGCGGCAAGGCCGCCATGGATGACATCCGTGCTCGCCTCACGGCCATGCGCGCCGTGGAATATGACCTGCGCGCCAAGCGCCTGGCCGAGATGGAAGGCGCTTACAGCACCGCCATCACCAGTGGTGCGGCCAGCGCATTTCTCGGTGTGGGCCTGACCATCTTCATTGCGGTGCTCATCCGGCGTAACTCGTTGGCCCGCGAGCGCGACGCGTGGCTGCAACGTGGCCAGCTGGAGCTTGCAACGGTCATGGCCGGCGACAAGGATGCAGGCGAACTGGGTGGCGCCATCCTCTCGTTCCTGGCCGGCTTTCTCGGTGCCGAGGCGGGCGCGTTGTTTACCGCCAGCCATGGGCGATTTGTTCGCGCTGGCGCGGTGGGCCTGGCACCCGATGGCCAAGGCGACACCGCCCGGCCCGCAGGCAGCCTGCTTAGCCGTGCGGTGGACGAGAACCGCGTGATCGTCGTGAACGACGTCCCCGATGGTTATTTCACCGTGGGTTCGGGTCTCGGCCAGGCCAAGCCGCGGCACCTGGTCGTGGCGCCGGGTGTTTCCGATGGCATGGTGCAGGGCGTGCTGGAGCTCGGCTTTTTCCAGCCTGTGGATGACGATGCAGTGACGCTGCTCGAGCAAGCCTCGCCGGCCATCGCTATCGCCCTGCGCTCGGCGGCGTACCGCGCCGAGCTCAACCGCCTGCTTGAAGAGACCCGCCGCCAGTCCGAGGCGCTGCAGGCCCAGCAGGAAGAACTGCGGGTTTCCAACGAAGAGCTGGAAGAGCAGAGCCGTGCGTTGCGTGAATCCCAGCATGAGCTCGAAGAACAGCAGGCGGAGCTGGAACAGACTAACGCCCATCTCTCCGGTCAATCCGAGCAGCTCGAACAGCAGCGTGATGCGCTGCGTGCCGCGAACCAGGCGACCGAGCTGAAGGCACGTGAAGTGGAGCGGGCCAGCAAGTACAAGTCCGAGTTCCTGGCCAATATGTCGCACGAGTTGCGCACGCCACTTAACTCCGCGCTTATCCTCTCGAAACTGCTGGCCGATAACACGGCCGGCAACCTCTCCGAGGAGCAGGTCAAGTTCGCACGGACCATTCATACCTCGGGCAACGACCTGCTGACGCTGATCAACGATATTCTCGACCTGTCCAAGATCGAAGCGGGCCATGTCGATGTTCGCAGCGAGCCGGTGAAGACCGAGGCGCTCCTGGATGATCTTTCGGCGCTGTTGTCCCCCATTGCCGCTGAGAAGGGTCTCTCGTTCACGGTGGCGGTCGAGCCTGGTACGCCGCCAATCATCGAGACTGATCGCCAGCGCCTGGAGCAAGTGCTCAAGAATCTCCTCTCCAACGCGCTCAAGTTCACCGATGCCGGTGGCGTCACCCTGGGCGTACGCGCCGAGCGCGGCGGCCGGGTTGCCTTTACCGTTGGCGACACCGGCATCGGCATCGATCCCGATCAGCAGGCACGCATTTTCGAGGCGTTCCAGCAGGCGGATGGCTCGATCAGCCGCCGCTACGGTGGCACGGGCCTGGGCCTCTCTATTTCGCTTGAGCTGGCCCGGCGCCTCGGTGGTGAGATCACGGTGCAAAGCGAGCCGGGCAAGGGCAGCACATTCACGCTTACCATCGCAACGAAGCTCGAAGGCGCACAGGCCGCGCTGCCTGCATCCGCTCCGGCACCGGCCGCGACGCCTGCCGTGACCCGCACCGCGCCCGTGCATGCGGCGCCATCGCCATTGCCCGCGCCATTGCCGCCGATGGGCGCGGAGAAGGGGCGTCTCATCCTCGTGATTGAGGACGATCACACCTTCGCTGAGATTGTCAGCGGCCTGGCGACCGACATGGGCTTCCGCGCCATCGTCGCGCGCACCGCGAACGATGCGCTCACGATGGCTCGCGAATACCTTCCGCACGCGATCATCCTGGATATCGGCCTGCCGGACCAATCGGGCCTGTATGTGCTCGATATCCTCAAGCACGATGTGCGCACCCGGCATATCCCCATCCACGTGGTATCGGCATCCGATCATTCACGCACGGCGCTTTCGCTGGGCGCGATGGGCTACCTCACCAAGCCGGTCACCCGCGATGCGCTGACGGGCGCGCTGGATTCGCTCGAGGCGCGCTTGTCGCAGCGCCCGCGTCGCGTGCTTGTGGTGGAAGACGATGCCGTGCAGCTCGATGCGATCCGCCATCTGCTCGCCACGGCCGATGTGGAGACCGTGGGCGCACGGACCGCGGCGGAGTGCATTACCGCGTTGCAGGCGCAGGCGTTCGACTGCATGGTGCTGGACCTGTCCCTGCCGGATACCTCGGGCTTCGAATTGCTTGAAACGCTGAGTGCGAACGAGGGCCATGCCTTCCCGCCGGTCATCGTTTACACCGGCCGCGTGCTCTCGCCCATGGAGGAAGAGCGGCTGCGCCGTTATTCGAGCTCGATCATCATCAAGGGTGCGAAGTCACCGGAGCGCCTGCTCGACGAAGTGTCGCTGTTCCTGCACCAGGTGGTCAGCGAGCTGCCGGAGCCGCAGCAAGGCATGATCCGCGCGGCGCTGCATCGCGATGCGGTGCTGGAGGGCCGGCGCATTCTTCTGGTCGAAGACGATGTGCGCAATGTATTCGCCCTGATGAATGTGCTCGAGCCGCACGGTTGCCTCGTCACCATCGCGCGTAACGGCCAGGAAGCGCTCGATATGCTCGCGAGCGCGAGCGAGCCGGGGCAGGGTGCGTACGAACTGGTTCTCATGGATATCATGATGCCGGTGATGGATGGCCTGACTGCCATGCAACGGATCCGCCAGGAACGTCGCTGGGACAAGCTGCCGATCATCGCGCTTACCGCCAAGGCCATGCCGGATGACCAACAGCAGGCCTTGCAGGCGGGTGCGAGCGATTACGTCGCCAAGCCGCTGGATGTGGACAAGCTGCTGTCACTGATCCGCGTGTGGCTGACCGATAAGGGCTGATTGGGATGGCACGGCGCTTTTCTTGCACTATGTGCGGCCGTTGCTGCCACGGGTTGCGCCTGCCCCTGAGCGTGGCGGAAGCGCTGGCGTGGATCGACGACGGTGGTGAGGTCGAAGTGTTCTGCGAGGCCGTGCCGTGGCTCGAGGAGCCGGCGCCTGATAACGGCCCGGCGTGGCATAAGCGCAAGCGCTCCTTCCAGGCCATGAGTGGGCACCTTCCGGTGCGCGTCATCGTGACCCTGGTCGCTACGTTCGATGGCGCCTGCCCGAACCTGCGCGCCGACATGGGGTGCGGCATCTACGAGCGCCGGCCGACGGCGTGCCGTGTATATCCGGCCGAAGTGAACCCGTTCATCGCCCTCGAACCGGCCAACAAGCTATGCCCGCCCGAGGCATGGGAAACCGGTGGTCTGTTCCAGGATGACGACGGGCACTGGACCGACCCAGAGGTCGCGGCCGCGGTGCTGCGTCGCCGTACCGATGACTACGCGGAAGCCGAGGCGCGCGAGGTCCTGTGCGCACGGCTGGGTATCCGCGAGGCGGGCCTCTCGAATGAAGGGGTGATCGTCTACACGCCATCCCGCGATCATCTGCGTGAGGTGCTCAAAGGCACGGCGGAAACGTACAAGACGCCGTCCTGCGATGACGACTGGATGTTGGTGTCGCACCGGCTGCGTACGATGTGGTTGCTCGAATCGGCGGGTGCACGCGCCACGCAAGCGGTGGAACTGGCGGGCATGGGGCGGCGATTCGTGAGCTTCGTGCAGGACGAATAGCCACAGAGCACTTGCCACGGCCCGGGCCGTGACGGATCCTCTTCACTCGTGAGACGAAGGAGCAGGTTCGTGGCAAATGTAGTTCCGCAGCCCGTGGTAGCGACCCTGTCGCGATCGGCCATGTTCCTGGTGTTGACGGTGAATCCGGGCACCACGTCGGTTGACGCCGTTCGCTCGCTATGTGGCGACCTGGCAGGCTTGTTGCGCGCGGTAGGCTTCCGCGACCTTGAGGGCCAGCTTTCCTGTGTCATGGCGTTCGGCTCCACGGTGTGGGACCGCCTTTTCGCCGGGCCGCGACCGGCCAGCCTGCACCCGTTCGCCGAGATCAATGGTGTGCACCGCGCGCCGTCCACGCCAGGCGACATCCTGTTGCACATTCGCGCGAAACGCATGGACCTGTGCTTCGAACTGGCCACCCAGATCCTGTCGCGCCTGGATGGCTCGGTCAACGTGGTCGATGAGGTGCACGGCTTCAAGTATTTCGATGATCGCGACCTGATCGGTTTCGTCGACGGCACCGAAAACCCCACCGGTATCGAAGCGGTGGAAGCCGCCGTGGTTGCCGATGAGGATCCCGACTTTACCGGTGGCAGCTACGTCATCGTGCAAAAGTACCTGCACGACCTGAAACGCTGGAACGACGTGCCGATCGAAGCGCAGGAAAAAATCATCGGCCGGCATAAGCTTTCGGATATCGAGCTTGATGACGCCGCGAAGCCGTCTTACGCCCACAACGTGCTCACCAGCATCGAGGAAAATGGCGAAGAGCTGGATATCGTCCGCGACAACATGCCGTTCGGTGATGTGGGCAAGGGCGAGTTCGGCACGTATTTCATCGGCTACGCGCGCTCGCCATCACGTACCGAAAAGATGTTGAACAACATGTTCGTCGGTAGCCCGCCCGGCAACTACGATCGCTTGCTGGATTTCAGCGTGGCCGTTACCGGCTGCCTGTTCTTCGTGCCTGCCGCCAGCTTCCTCAATGCCATTCCCGATGCGCCCGGTGCCACCGGCGCACGCCCGGTTTCCGAACCCGATGAAGATGCGCCTGCCGGTGACGGCTCGCTCGGCATCGGCTCGCTCAAGATGGAGAACACCCATGGGTAACCTGTTTCGCGAACTCGCCCCCGTCAGTGGCGGCGCCTGGAAGCAGATCGAAGACGAAGCGACGCGCACGCTGAAGGAGTACATGGCCGCACGTCGCCTGGTTGATGTGGTCGGCCCGCGTGGGTATGACCACGGCGGCGTAGCTACGGGCCATGTGCGTGAAATCGCGGCACCAGGCGAGGGCATCCGCTCGCTCCAGCGCCAGGTAGCGTCGCTGGTGGAACTGCGCGTTCCCTTCGTGCTCTCGCGCGACGAGATCGATGGCGTTGCCCGTGGCTCGAACGATCCCGACCTGCAGCCGCTGAAGGATGCGGCGCGCAAGCTGGCGTTCGCCGAGGACCGTGCGGTGTTCGAAGGCTATGCCGAAGCGGGTATCACCGGCATCCGCCAGACCACCGATAACAAGAAGGTGGCGCTGCCTGCGGATATCGCGGCGTACCCGCGGGCGGTGGCCAAGGCCCTCAGCGAGCTGCGCCTTTCCGGCGTTAACGGACCCTACCGCCTGGCGCTGGGCGCCAAGGCGTATGCCGCGATGAACGGCGCCACGGACGAAGGCTACCCGGTCTACCGCGAGCTGCATGGCATGCTCAACGGTGGCATCGTGTGGGCGCCGGCGATCGAAGGCGGCGTGCTGCTATCCGCGCGCGGCGGCGACTACGAGCTGCACCTGGGCCAGGATGTCTCCATCGGCTACGACTCGCACGATGCGACATCGGTGACGCTCTACCTGCAGGAGACGTTTACGTTCCTGGCGCTGACGGCCGAAGCATCAGTCGATCTCGTCGCCGGCTGATGCAGACTCGGTGTGGCGCCGCCGGCGTGTGCGGGCGGCGCCTGGCTATGGCGATCAGCGCATGCCACCCGATGCAATGATGTTCTCGCCCGTCACCCAGCGGGAATCGTCCGAGGCGAGAAACACCGCGATCGGTGCGATGTCCCCGACCTGTCCGACGCGGCCGAGGGGCGTTTGGCTGACGATGAAGCTCTCCAGGCCCGAGCCGTCGATCCCGGCGGCTTGGGTGCCTTCGGTTTGGGTGACGCTGGGCTCGATGGTGTTTACGCGGATACCCATGGGGCCAAGCTCCTTGGACAGAACGCCACTGATACCTGATACGGCGGCCTTGGTCGCGGTGTAGATCGCCGAGTTCGGCGGCGTGATCCGGGTGACGAACGAACCGATGTTCACGATGCTTCCGCCGGCCGTCATGGCCTTGACCGCCGCCTGAGTCACCAGAAGCAGGCCGCGCACGTTCAGGTCGAACATGTGCTCATACATGCCTTCGTCAAACTCGGTGATAGGCGCGAACTGATACGCGCCGGAGTTGTTCACCAGGATGTCCAGGCGGCCGAACTCGGCAACGGCCGTCGCCACCAGGGATGCGGCCTCGGCCCCTTGGGTGACGTCCGCCGGCACGGCGATGGCGCGCCCACCATCGGCCTTGATGACGTCCACCACCGCGTCGGCGGCTGCCTTGCTGGATGCGTAGTTGACGACCACGGCGGCGCCCTCGGCGGCCATGGCGCGCGCTATGGCAGCGCCAATGCCCTTCGATGCGCCGGTAACGATGGCGACCTTGCCATTCAGCTTGCTCATTGCCATAACCCTTTGTGTGGAGTGGTGCAAGCCGACGATCCGGCTGCTGGGTTACAAGGTGGTGGCGGCGCGGCTGTCCTCACAAGGCGGCATGGGGAATAGCATTTATTCCGGTGGCCGGAGTGGGTCAATCGGCGGACAATACGTGGTGTTCTGTGGCCGGGGCCGCCGCTGCGGCCGGGAAGTGATCGGTGGACAAACTCGATGCAATGCGGCTGTTCGTGCGCCTTGCCGACCTGGGCAGCTTCTCCCGTACCGCCAGCGCGTTCGGCATTTCCCAGTCGGCCGTGAGCAAGCAACTGGCGCGTACCGAAAGCACGTTGGGAGCGCAGTTGCTGCGCCGTACCACGCGTGGGCTCAGCCTCACCGAGGCCGGCCAGGAGTACTACGACGCCATCAAACAACTGCTCGATGGCATAGACGATGCGGAACATCGGATAGGCGATGGCCAGCGCGCCCCGTCCGGCCTGCTCCGCATCGCGCTATCCGCCTCGTTCGGCCGCATGTATGTGCTGCCCCACCTGGCTGAGTTCTTTGGCCTGTATCCCGAGGTGCAGATCGATGTGGAATCCTCTGACCGCCGGGCCAACCTGATCACCGAGGGCATCGATCTCGCCATTCGCATCGGCGCTTTGCCGGATTCATCGATGGTGGCGCGGCGTATCGGCCGTTCGGAGTGCGTGACGGTCGGCTCGCCTTCGTACTTTGCGTTGCATGGTATGCCGGTACACCCAGGGGACGCGTCGCGTATGCCCAGTACGGTGCTGGTGCGCGAGGGCGTGGTAAAGACCTGGCGCTTCTTGGAGGACGGCCAGGCGTTCACCGTGGACCCATTGGCGCGCGCCCGCTACAACGATGCGGAGCTTGTGCTCGCTTCCGCGCTGCAAGGCGTGGGCATGGCCCATGCGCCACGTTGGCTGTTCGCTGACGACCTTGCGGCCGGGCGGCTGATCCAGGTGCTCGCGGATTACGCGCCGCCCGCCGTGCCTATCAGCGTCGTAAGCCCCGCTGGGCGCAGGCAGCCCAGGAAGGCCCAGGTGTTCACGGAGTTCCTAGCAAGCAAGTTCACCGCTATACCTCACGTGGCGGTGACCTCGGCGGCGTCCGCGTGGGAAGCGGAATAAAAGTAATTCGCGCCACGGCGGCTCCCAGCCAATGGCATTCACAGCAAGTACCCCAAAAAAAGGTGCTTTCCACTGACTGTGAAGGCATTTCCCATGGCACATCGTAAACATCTCATTACTGGCGCAACGGGCAAGACAGGCAAGTACGTGGTGCGCGCCTTGCTTGATGCGGGCGAGGCGGTAAGGGCATTCGTGCACGCTGAAGACGAGCGCTCTGACGCACTGAAAGCGGCCGGCGCCGAGATCTTCATCGGTGATCTTACGGCTCACGAGGATGTGTTCCGCGCTACAGAGGGCGTGGATACCGCGTATTTCTGCTTCCCTATCCGGCCTGGCCTGATCCAGGCGACCGCGTACATGGCGAACGCGGCAAGGCGCCATGCGCTGGAACTGGTGGTAAACATGTCGCAGATTTCGGCCCGCGAAGATTCGCAGAGCCATGCGGCCCGCGACCACTGGCTTGCCGAACGCGTGCTGGATGACTCAGGTGTCCCTTCATTGCATATCCGCCCGACGTTCTTCGCCGAGTGGTTGTTGTTCCCTTGGGTGCGCGACCGTATTGTAAATGAGGGTGCCATCACCTTGCCCTACGGCGAAGGTACGCATGCGCCGATCGCCGGCGAAGACCAGGCGCGCTTTATCGCCGCGGCACTCATGAATCCCGCCGCGCACGCAGGGAAGATCGAGATACTTTCTGGCCCGGTCGTTCTTGATCAGGCGCAGATCGCGGAGAAGGTGGGTGCCGCCATTGGCAGGACCGTGGTGTACCAGCCGGAGACGATGGAGGCTTACCGGCAATCGCTCGAGGGGTACGGCTTGCACGAACTACTGATCCAGCACTTCCTCGCCATCGCGATCGATTACCAGAACGGCGTCTTCACGGGCTCCTCGGGCGCGATCGAGCGGGTGACCGGGCAGGCCCCGATGAGCGTGGAAGCGTTTGTAGCGAAGCATCGCGACGCGTTCTGAGCGATCAAGCCATGAACAAAAAAAGGGCGGCGCCGAGAGGCGCCGCCCTTTTATTGTGACGCTTGCTCAATCCCCCGTCGGCGAATGACTCAGTGCAGGCACCGCACCCGGGTCGATATCCTGGTCCGGGGTGATCCGGTACCAGATGGCGTACAGCGCCGGCAGGAACAGCAGCGTAAGCACGGTGCCGCCGATGGTTCCCCCGATCAGGGTAAAGGCGAGCGAGCCCCAGAACACCGAGAACGTGAGCGGGATGAACGCCAGTACCGCCGCCAGCGCGGTAAGGATCACCGGCCGCGAACGCTGCACGGTTGCCTCGACCACGGCGTGATACGTATCCAGGCCCTGGCGCTGGTTAGTACGGATCTGGCCGATCAGGATGAGCGTGTTGCGCATGATGATGCCGGCCAGGCCAATCAGCCCGAGGATGGCGTTGAAGCCAAACGGCTGGTGGAACAACAGTAGCGTGGGCACCACGCCGACCAGTGCCAGCGGCGCCGTGGCCAGGATCATCAGCATGCCCGAAAGCGAGCGCACCTCGAACACGATCACGATCATCATCAGCAACAGCATGAGCGGGAACACGGCAGCCAGCGCTTTGTTCGCCTTGCCGGCTTCTTCCAGGGCGCCGGCCGTGTCGATGGCGTAGCCAGCGGGCAGGGCATCGGTAACGGGCTTCAACTGGGCGATCAGCTGCATCGAGATATCTGGCGGCTGGAACCGCTCGTCGATATCGCCACGCACCGTGATGGTCGCCATGCGATCGCGCCGGCGCAGGATGGGGTCTTCCATGCGGGTTTCGGCGTGGCCGAGCTGATCAAGTGGGACACGCTGGCCCGCGCTGCCGACCAGCGAGAACGCGCCCAGGCGCGCCGGGTCAAGCCGGGTTGGGCCTGCGCTGCGCGCCACCACATCCACCGAGCGGATATCTTCGCGCACGCTGGTGACAGGGATGCCGGTCAACAGGAACTGTAGCTGCGTGGATGCATCGTGCGTGCTTAGGCCAATCGCCTGCAGGCGGTCCTGATCGAGCACGAAGTGTACGGTCGGCACCCGCTCATCCCAGTCGGTATTCACTGTGCGCATGGCGGCGTTCTTCTGCATCACGTCACGCACCTGTCCGGCAATGGCGCGCACCTTATCCTCATCGGGCCCGGAGACACGGAAGGCCACGGGGAACGGCGAGGGCGGCCCGAATACGATCTGCGTGGCGCGCACGCGTGCCTCGGGGGCAAGCCCATCCTGCACGGCCTGCCGTACGCGGAGTTTCAGGGCCTCGCGCGCCTTCTCATTGGGGGTAAGGACCACAATCTTGGCAAACGACGGATCAGGAAGCTCTGGCGCCATGCCAAGGAAGAAGCGTGGTGCACCCTGGCCGATGTAGCTGGTTACGATTTTCGCCTCGGGCTGCTGGCGCAACCAGTTTTCAACCTTCACCGTGGCCTTGCTGGTGGCATCGATCGAGGTGCCTTCGGGCATCTGTACTTCCACCAGTACCTCGGGGCGATCGGAGATGGGGAAGAACTGCTGGCGGACAAAACCCATGCCGAACACGGCCACGAAGAACAGCGCGACAACACCGAGTGCCACCGGCACCTTGCGCCGTACGACAAACGCGATAAGGCGGCGGAACGCGCGGTAACGCGGGGTGCCGTAGATGGCAGCGTGGCCACCTTCGACAGCCGGAATCTTCGGCAGGAGCTTGACGCCCAGGTACGGCGTGAACACGACCGCGACCAGCCACGAGGTGAGCAACGAGAACATCACCACCCAGAAGATGTTGCCCGCGTACTCGCCAGCGGTCGATTGGGCAAAGCCTACCGGCATCAGGCCAATGGCCGTGACCAGCGTGCCAGCGAGCATGGGCGCCGCGGTGTGGCCCCAGGAATAGGTGGCCGCCGCGATGCGGTCCTTGCCTTCTTCCATTTTCACCACGATGGTTTCGATGACGATGATCGCGTCATCCACCAGCAACCCCAGCGACAGGATGAGTGCGCCCAGGGTGATGCGGTCGAAGTCACGGCCGGTCACCAGCATGATGATGAATACACCGGCAAGCGTCAGTGGCACGGCGGCGGCCACGACGATACCCACGCGGAAGCCCAGGCTGATCAGGCTCACTGCGATGACGACGGCGAGGGCCACGAAGAACTTCAGCATGAACTCGTCGTAGGCCTCGGCGATGTTCACGGCCTGGTCGGTGATCTTGGTGAACGAGAGACCGAGTGGCAGGTTCGATGAGATCGTCGCGGCCTCCTTCTCCAGGGCCTTGCCCAGTTCGAGGCCGTTGTAGCGCTCACGCATGACGACGCCAAGCACGAGCGTCGGCTCGCCATCGTTGCGGACGAGGAAGGTGGCTGGGTCTTCGTAGCCGCGGCGCACGCTGGCGATGTCGGCCAGGCGCAGGGTCTTGCCGTTCGCCACCACGGGCGTCTGCTCGATCGTCTTCAGGTCATCGAACGCGCCATCCAGGCGGATCAGTACCTGCGGGCCCGCGGTATCGATGGAGCCGGCCGCCGTGAGCACGTTCTGCTTGTTGAGCGCGTCGAAGATGGCCGTCGGGGCGATGCCCAGCGTGGCCAGGCGTTCATGCGAGAACTCGACGAAGATCTTTTCCGGGCGCTCGCCGATGATGTTCACCTTCTTCACGCCGGGGACGTGCAGGAGCTGCTGCCGCAGTGTCTCCGCTTCGCGCACCAGCAAGCGTTGCGGCTCGCCGCGCGCCTTGAGCGCGTAGAGCGCGAAGGTCACGTCCGCATACTCGTCGTTGATCAGAGGGCCGATAACGCCTTGTGGAAGCTTCGCCGCTTCGTCGCCCAGCTTCTTGCGCGCCTGGTAGAACTCCTCCTGCACATCCGAAGGGGGCGTGTCATCGCGGAGGGTCAGCGTCGTCCAGGCCACGCCGGGACGGGTGAAGGTCTCGCTACGGTCGTACCACCTCAGCTCCTGCAGTCGCTTCTCCAGTGGCTCGGCCACCTGGTCCTGCATCTCCTGCGCGGTCGCGCCCGGCCATGCGGTCACGATGGTCATTACCTTCACGGTGAAGGCGGGATCTTCCGCGCGGCCCAGGTGCACGAAAGCGAACAGGCCGGCCATGGAGACCGCGATGATGAGAAAGAGGGTGACGGCGCGTTCGCGGACGGCCAGGGCGGAAAGATTGAAGCCGCTCATGGCTGCGCGCCTGCGGTAAGGCTTGTGCGCACCACCTCGCCCTCGTGCAACTGGTGGGCACCGAGCGCGACGAAACGCTCGCCGGGTTGCAGGCCGGCGGTGATGGCGACGGTTTCATCGCCTACCGTCCCCAGCGTGACGGGCCTCCACGACACCGTGGAGGCTTTGCCCTGGATAACCCACACGCCCGGGCCTTTGCCGCCATCGAAAATCGCGGCCACCGGAATGGCTGCCGCCGCGGTTGCGGACGACGGCAGGTGGATCACCACCGTTGCGCCAAGCGGGGCCTGCGCCGCAGGGCCATCGAGCACATAGCGCGCTTCGAACGTGCGGGTGAGCGGATCGGCGGCATCGGAGAGCAGGCGCAGGTGGGCACCGACACTCGTGCCCTCATTGCCATAGAGCGTGGCGCGGGCGAGCGAGCCGATGGCCGGGCGCATGGTTTCCGGCAGATCGACCCGTGCCTCACGGGGCCCCGCATGGGCAAGGCGAACCACGACCTGGCCCGCAGTCACGACCTGGCCGGGCTCGCCGAGGGTTTCGACGACGGTGCCATCCGCGTCGGCCAGCAATACGGAGTAGCCGGCTTCATTTGCGGTGACCGCCGCCTGGGCTTGCGCGGCGCGCAAACGTGCGGCGGCGGCGTCGGCAGCCGCCTTGGCCTGGTCGTACGCCGACGCGGATACGGCGCCGCGGCCCACCAGGCCGTGAAAGCGCTTCTCGTCCGCCGCGGTCTGGATGGCCTGGGCCCGGGCCGCTTCAAGCTCGCCCATGGAGGCGGTATCGGCCAGCGCGAGGTCCGTCCGGTCGATCCGCATCAGCGGCTGGCCTTTACTGACAGCCTGTCCGGCATCGACAAGGCGCTCGACGATCTTGCCGGGGACGCGGAAGCCGAGATTGCTCTGCACGCGTGCCGAAACGACGCCCGAGTAGCTGGCCTCGCTAGTGTGGCTCGCTTCGAGCGTGGCGGTTCGGACAAGTGGCGCCGCGAGGCGGGGGTCGGCTTCGCTACGGGAGCAGGCGCTCAGGGCGACGGCGAGCGCCGCACTGCCGAGCACAAGCAGGGGAAGGGTGGATGGGCGGGCTGTGCGGGCGTGCATGGTGGCTTTCCGAGACGGGAAAACCACATCGTGGTGACGAGTGACCAAAACGTCAATGGGTCACTCGGAAGAATTTTTCGTGGGTCAGGGTGCCAGGCTGCGCAGGATCAATCCGGTGACGGCCGGCAGTCCGTCCTCGACCAGGTCCAGGTTGTGCTGCAGCAGGACGGGGTCGGCGAGGGGGAGTGCGGCAAGCCAGATGCCCTGACACACCTCGTCGAGCGGGGTCTTCTTCTCGAAATCACCTGAGGCGCGGCCTTCCCGGATGATGCCCTTAAGCAAATCATTAAGTTGGGCGATATGCTTCACCGAACTTGTCCAGTTCTCGGCCCGGGAATGCGCCACGATGTCGTAGAGCTGCCGTTCGGCGAAGAACTGCGCGAGGCACTGTTCTACGGCGGTTCGCAGCATGGCGCGGACCTTTTCATTCGGTCCTGGGGCGGCATCGACGGCGGCCACGATCGCGGCGTATTGCCCCGCCAGGGTTTTCGTGCAGATAGCTTCGCCAATGGCCTGTTTCGAATCGAAAAACTTGTAGAGGTACGCCTTGGAAAAGCCGATGGCCCGGGCCAGATCAGCCATGGTGGTCTTCGCGTAGCCGAAGCGGCTGAAGTGCGCATCGGCGGCCTCCACGATCTGGTCGTGGATGCTCGGGGCCGAGGCGTCGGGGGCGGGTGTGGGGGCGGCTTGGTTCATGACCCACCTATACATGAGGTCGTTGGGGAGGGCAACTTGTGACCATGTTGTATATGGGTCACCTTGCGTACCGCTTCAATCGGGGGCCAGGGATGTCCAACGCGTGCAAGGCTCTGGCCCGGCTTGGCACTAAGCTGCGCGCATGACCAAGCATGCCCCCGAGGAAAGCCGCGCCACCGCCGTCGACTGTTCGGAAGGCGCGCGCCGTTGGACGCTCGTGGCTGCCATCATCGGCTCAGGCATGGCCTTCGTCGACGGGACCATCGTCAACGTCGCGCTGCCGGCGATCCAGCGCGCGATGAACGCGACGACGGCCGATGCGCAGTGGGTCATGGAATCGTACGCACTGCTGCTTTCGGCGCTGCTGCTGGTGGGTGGCGTGCTGGGCGATCGCTTCGGACGGCGCCGGGTGTTTGCCATCGGCGCGGTGGTGTTCACGCTGGCCTCGCTGGCATGCGCCGCCGCTCCCGGTATCACGGCCCTGATCGTTGCGCGCGGTGCCCAGGGCCTAGGCGCCGCGTTACTCGTGCCGGGCAGCCTTGCCCTCATCACCTCGGCGTATCCCAAGGAGCGGCGCGGAAGAGCCATTGGAACGTGGTCGGCGTTTAGCGGTGTCACCGCGGCCCTTGGTCCGGTATTGGGCGGGTTCCTTGTCGAGCATTTCTCGTGGCATTGGGCGTTCCTCATTAACCTCCCGCTCGGCATCGCGCTGGTGTTGATCTGCCTGTGGAGGGTGCCGGAAAGCCAGGGCGCGGAGGCCGGGCATATCGATATGCGTGGCGCCGTGCTTGCGACCATTGGCCTCGCTGGCGTGGTCTATGCGCTGATCGAGGCGCCGTTGCTCGGCTGGCAGGCGGCCCCGGTCTATGTGGCGGCGATCATCGGTGTTATTGCGCTTGCTGCCTTTGCGTTCGTCGAGCAGCGTGCCAGTTCGCCCATGCTACCCCTGGCGCACTTCCGTGACCGCAACTTCGCCGGTGCGAACCTGTTGACGTTCCTGCTGTATGCCTCGCTGGGCGGCAGCATGTTTTTCGTGCCGCTGAACCTGATCCAGGTGCAGGGGTACGGCGCGACGGGCGCAGGCGCGTCGCTGCTGCCTTTCATCGTCATCATGTTCGCGCTGTCCCGGGTGGCTGGGCGCCTGGTCGATGTGGTGGGCGCGCGGCTGCCGCTGGTCGTGGGGCCCACGGTAGCCGCCGTGGGCTTCGCCCTGTATGCGCTGCCGGGCGTGGGTGGCTCGTACTGGTCGACCTTCTTCCCGGCGTCGGTCGTCCTGGGCCTTGGCATGAGCATCACCATCGCGCCGCTCACCACGACGGTGATGAATGCGCTGGACCCGTCCCTGGCGGGCACCGCCTCGGGCGTGAACAACGCGGTCTCGCGCGTGGCGGGGCTCATCGCCATCGCCGTGTTCGGCGTAGTGCTCACCCACGGCTTCGATGTGGCGCTGCGAGCGAGCCTTGCGGCCATGCACCTGCCGCGTGACGCGGTGGAGGCGATCATGGCGCAGCGGGCGAAATTGGCCGGCATCGAGCTGCCGCCGGGGGCGGAAGCTGCCAGGCGCGTTGTTGACGAGGCGTTCGTCGCGGGCTTCCGCCAGGTGATGATTCTTTCTTCCGTGCTGGCGGTGCTCTCAGCAGCAGCCGCGGCGTTGATGATCCGCGACAAGGCGAAGCCCTAGGGCGTGCAGCGGTCGCGTCGGAAGATGCCGGCGGCAACACCCACCCGGTTGCCATCGCGCACACCGTACCAAAGCCGTTCGGGCAGATCAGGCAGGAGCAGGAACGCCGGCGCAGCATCGCCCGGTTGCGGCAGTCGCTCCCTGATCTTCAGGTCGTGATCCCATGCAAGGTATGTCTGTTCGGGAAGCGGTCCTACATAACCATCGCCCTCAGGCGCCGTCCATCCTGACGCATGGGGGTTGGTGACAGAGATGAGGTTGACGTACCGTGCGCTGCCCGCATCGAACAGAAACCAGAACTCATGGCGACCGGCGATGCGGATATGCAGCGACACGCGTGACAGGAAACCGGGTGCGTCCGGGAGCAGCGAGAAATCGGCCTCGCCATCGCCCGCGGCGTAGATGTAGTGCGCCCGTTCGATGGGGCACGCCCTTGGCGAAGGCGTGGCAAGCGACGCGAGGGGTGTGGCAAGGAGGGCCAGGCAAGCCGGTAAAAGGCGGCGGAGTAGGGAAGGCGGCATCGGGTCCGGTGATGCAGGCGGGGGATATGGCCCATGCTAGCAAATGCTCGTGATCGGCCGGCACATAGGTCTTCCGCGCTAGGCTAATGGAATCGCTGGTGCTGAGTGGTTTGTCGTTAGAATGCTCGTCCAGCGGGGTCTTCCAACAGGGCGGGAGGGGCGATGCGATCGTTGAGCATTGTACGCATGGCGTGCGTTACCCTGCTGTGTGTGGCCGCTGCCGCCCACGCCTCGGACGTAACCATCGAGACCGTGTTGGCGCAGGCCTCCGCCATGAACGCCACCCCTTCAGGCAAGCAGTACAACGCCATGCTCTACGCCGGGACGGGCATGGACAACACCAAGGCCAGCATCCTCCTGTGCGCCTCGCTGTACCCACAGGAAGACATGGAAGGCATGGTCGTCAGTGGCGTGGTGTTTCCCGGTGGCGTCATGCGCTATGCGCGCGTACTGCCGGATACGCCTTTCACCCAGTGTTTCATGCGCCGCTACGTGAACCAGCAATTCCCGCCGCTGCCGGTGACCATGGACGCTTTCCCCCTGGCGCTCGTGATCGACCTGGCGACAGGCCATGCCAGCGATCCGTTCACTTCGTTTACAAAGAACAGCAGCCGCGATGCGGTGACCAGGGCGAGTGCGCCCCTGTATGCGCCGCGACCGATCTACCCTAAGGATGCCGTGACCGATCGCGCTACCGGAAACACGATGGTGTTGATCGTCTTCGGCAACCTGGGCACGCCCACCGATGTGCAGATGGAAAAGAGCAGCGGCGATCCGCGCCTCGACGCGGCGGCGCTTTACGCGGCGCGGCACTGGGTATTCCGGCCGACGCTCGGGCGGCGCCTGAGCGTGCGGGTGCCGATCAACTTCGACCTGAAAACCAGCTGTGGCGATGGCTGCGCAAAAGCATGGGAGCCGGTCGACGATCAGTGAGCGGATGTGGCCTGTTTTGGCGGTAATACGGCCTTGTTGATGCGCGCGGCCACGCCCACGCTGCGGCCGGCCAGGTTGGGCACCGTGTAACGCAGGGCGGTGCCGAGCACCTGGGCCGCCTGCGACAGGGTCAGGCCGTAGTCCTGTTGCAGCCACTGCACCATGCCGCCGCTCGCCGCCTTCAGGGCCTCGTCTAGTGAGCCGGCCTGGCCGAGCACCATGATCTCGTCCGGCGACTCGACCCGTGGCATCGAAACGGCGCGACCCTTGACCAGGTCCACGGTGATCGTGACATCCATTGAGGTCTCCAGCGCGTATTGCGTGGTCTCGCCATCAGCCTGCAGCGCGTGCGCATCCCCAAGGTAGAGCAGGGCACCGGGCTGTTGTACGGGCAGATAGACGGTGTTGCCGGCGATCACTTCGTTGAAATCCATGTTGCCGCCGTAGCGCCCCGTGTCGCCTGTCGATACCGGCGGCGTGCCAAAGCCGGGCGCCACCGCCATGCCGCCCAACATGGGTTTTAGCGGCACGCTGTAGTTCGCCAGCGCGCCCGATGCGTTTTCGGGATGAGCGCGGTTGGTCTTGTGATCGAGGAGCCAGCGCACCGGCTTGCCAAGGTCCGAGGCCTTGGCTACCAGCGGCGTGGCGAGTGCCCGCCCGACGATCGTATCGAGGCTGTCGGCGTAATCGCGGTTGAGAGACAGGCGGCGGATGTGCACCACGAGGGTATCGCCAGGCACCGCACCGGCGATGAAAAATGGTCCGGTCTGCGGATTGCCAAACAAGGCACGGGTTTTTCCGTGCTCATCCACGCCGCCTGAATCGAGCGTGGTGGTGTGGATGGTGTCGCCCGGCCACACGACCAGGACGGGAGGTCGGTCGGCATCCCACGTGTTGGAGTAATCGCTTGGGGTGTAGTCGAGGGTTCGGGCGCCGCCGGTCCTGTCTGGAACACGCCAGGCCGTGACCTTGTGGCCAGCGCGTGCGGCAGGGTCGTTGGTGTCAGGCAAGTCGGCGTCGCCCGATAGCGCGTTGCCGTTTCGTTGAAGGGTGTAGCGCGACTGCCGCCCGGATGTTTCGGTGACGTTGATCCGCCAGGTGCCACCCTGGTCCGTACCTTCGGCGCGGTCGCCGTCAAGTTCGCCGGCGAGCTTGGCGCCCCGGGCATCCAGGGTGAGCGTAGAAAAGGCGGGCGTGCCCCACAGATCGGTGCGCAGAATCCAGGTTTCCTGCGCGCACGCAGGACGTGCCAGCACGAACGAGAGGGCGAGCAACGTGAGGCGGCGTGGCATGGAAACCCCGATAGTTTGACTACAAGTGTAGTCAAACTATCGGGTGGTTGCAGCGGGTGTCAACGTGACCTATGGCTCAGAAGTCGTAACTCACCCCAAAGCGCACGTAGCGGGGAAGCTGGCGCACCTGGGCCTGGCCGTACTGGGGATCGGCCACGCCGGGGTCGGTCTGCGAATACGGGTAGATGTTCAGCGGGCGCTGCTCGTTCGCTACGTTGAACACGCTGGCGGTGAAGGCAAGCTTGCCGTCGGCGAAAGCCGGGCGGTAGGTCGTGCCGATATCCAGCTGGCGGATCCATGGCAGGCGGCCCTGCGACCCGGGCGGCGACGGCTTGCCATCGCAATAGTGGTACGAGCCGCCGTACTTGCCCGGGTCCGTGAAGTCCGGCCCGTAGTAGCCAAGGCAGATCTTCGGGGCGCCGGAGACCAGGCTCAGGTTGGCCGATACCAGCCACTCTGGCGTGAGCTGGTAGTAGCCATAGAGCTTGAGCTGGTGGGTGTGGTCGTTGTTAGTGACCCCGTTGGTGTTCTCCATGATGTAGCTGTTGTCCCAGTCCTCACTGGTCGACGCAGCAGTCTGCTGAAGGTCGGAGCGCAATTGGCCTTCGGTGTTGCCGTAGCTGCGCGAGAACACGTAGTCGAGCTTGGCGTACCAGGTGCCGTCGAAGGGATGCTCGAGAAAGCCTTCCAGTGCGTAGTAGCGGCGCTTAAGGCCCTGGAAACCCAGTTCCTCGTTGCTGAGCGGCACGTTCACCACATTGCCGTTGGCATCGATCAGGTTGAACGTATTGGCGCGGCCCGGGTTGAACAGATAGCAGCTGTTGGTTGAGGTCACGTCGTAGCCGAGTGCCGCGGCTTTGGCCGTGATCCGGTCCACATCGCAGTAGTCATCAATGGCACTGCGCAGGATGCGCTGCGTCGCCTTGGCGCCGTACACCCAGTTGGCACCTGCGCTCTTCTGGAAACCAAGGATGAATTCATCCTGGTATTCCGATTTCAGGTTCTTCGCCGTGACCGTGCGCGGATCCGGGAGTACGCCGTAGTAATTGTTCGACGATACCGGCGCCGAGAAGGCCGTGAGGCTGGTCGGCAAGCCCTGCGAGTCGATCCCGCCATAGGTGAAATACTGCGAGGTGCTCAATGAGGCGCCTGCAGCATTCAGGCCCGGGTTCAACGGCAGGCCGAGGTAGTAACGGCCGGCGTTGCCGAACACCTTGAAGCTCGCATCGCCATTCACATCCCAGCTGAAGCCCAGGCGTGGCGCCCACTGCGGGCGGTGTTGCGATACGTACGATTCGCCGTCGCGGTTGAAGTTCTCGAACTGGTCGTTACGCAGGCCCAGCGACAGTAGCCAGCGGTCGCTGACCTGCCACTTGTCTTCCACATACTGGGCGCGCTGTGTGGCCCGCACGCTGGCGAGCGAGCTGACGACGTGGCGTACCACGTAATAGCCTTCCTGGCCATTCGGAAAACCGCCGGTGGCGGGCACGCCCAGGCCCGTGGAGATGGGTGTGTTGGAATCGGCCCGGCCGTAGGTCCAGTAGTAGCCATCACCCGAGGCGGTGGAGCCTTGGTCGATGGCTTGCGTGACCTGGTTGTCGATACCGGCACTGAGGGTGTGATCGCCGAGGGTGTAGGTGAGATCGATGCGCGTGTTGTTGCTGCGCGTGCTACGCCCTGGGTTGATCACGGTCTGCACGGTCTGGTTGTTGCCGATCGGCGTGCCGCCATTGAGGGCGGGGTTCTGGTTGATCAGTCCGTCGGCATACGTCAGCGAGCTGTCGTAGGCGCCCGGCTGATCGTACTGGTCCAGCTTCATCTTGCCGTAGAGGGCGGAGATCGTGAGGTTATCGGTGATGTAGCCCGTGTATTTCGCGGTCCACAGATCGCCGCCGGTCTTGATGTTGTCAGCGCTTCCGATGCGCTCGCCGCGCTGCAGCGTGTTGTAGTCGTAGTCGTAAATGGTGCCCTGGGTCTCGCGCTTGCTGGAAGCGCCCGTGACCTCGAGGATGTTGTTGTCGGTGATATTCCAGTCGACCTTGCCGTACCAGCGCGGCGAATCGTAGCGGTAGTGGTTATCGGGGCTGACGCTATCCACCGCGTTGTGCGTGTCCGCTTGCTCGCGTTCGAATTCACCGGCCAGGAAGAAGAACAGCTTGTCCTTGACCAGCGGGCCGCCGACATAGCTGCTGACCGTCGTCACCCAGTCGCGGTTCTGCCGGTTGGGTTTGTACAGCGAGCCGGCCACGGGCGAGGCGGGCAGGCCGTTGGTGTAGTAGGTGTTGACGCTATCGGCCCGCGCAAAGTCCGGCTCCCACAGGATCTGCGCGCCGTAATGCCAGTCGTTGGTACCACGCTTGCCGACCTGGTTGATCACGCCGCCGTCGGAACGGCCGTACTGGGCGCTGTAGCCGCCGGTATAGACCTCCTGCTGGTCGATCGCGCCATAGGGCAGGGAGATACCACCCATCCCGCGCTGCGGGTCGGTCACGTTATAGCCGTTGATGTAATAGGCGTTCTCGCTGGCCGCCGATCCGCCAAAGCTGTTCAGGCGGGCGCCCGTGGGGCCGGTGTAGCCGCCGCCGTTCGATACGACGCCCGGGGCGAGTCGCGCGATTTCGTCGGCATTGCGTGCGAGGGGCAGCCTGGCGAGCTGGTCCGCGGTGATGACGCTGCGCGAATCCACGGCGGCCACATCGATCGATGGCAAGGCATTATCCGTTACTGTGACCGATTCGAGGTTTTGCGTGGGCTGCGTGGTGAACGAGACATCCACGGAGGCGCCCACCCGGAGCGTCACACCGCTGCGCTTCTGCACTTCCGTGCCCGCTTTCTTCAGCGTGACCGTATATGTACCAAGCGGAAGCTGGCCCGCGGCGTAGCGGCCTTTCTCGTCCACGGCCACCTCGCGGCTCAGGCCGGAATCGCCCTGGATAAGCACGGATTCGCCCGTCTCGATCGGGGCCTGTCCGGTGATGGTGCCGGTGGTGGACTGGGCGTTTGCCTGGGCCGCACCGAGGATGGCAACCACCGCGACGAAAAGGCGGCGGCGGGCGGAAAGAACGACGTTCTGCTTCAAAAGAGCTTCCCCTTGGATATCCGGAGTGAGGCGCGTGGGCGGGCATCGCGGATGTTGCGATGCGGCAGCGCAGACAAGGAATATCGAATAGACGTCTATATGTCTAGACGTGCAAAAGTGAAGTGTCCGTCACGATGGAAACATAGCGTTTCCCGTGACGAACACTGGGGAGGCAAAAGGGGTTCCCATAGGCCGGGAATCGGCCTATGGTTGGGGGTTGGTTGCGGGCGGCTTAAAGGCCGCGGCGAGCATTGCGCTCGCGTACTTCGGATTCTTCGACGGTATAAATGGATTCCGGTACGGCTTCGAGGCGGGCGCGGGGGATGGGCTCGTCGCTCTCATCGGAGAGGCCGTACGTGCCCTCGGCAATCTTCTCCAGGGCGCGGTCGATGATTTCCAGCCGGCCTTCGCTGTGCGCTAGCACGGCCTCGTCATTTTCCTGCTGCGCGAACCGATTGCCGTCGTCGCCCTCATCCTGCGGCTCGCCGCCGGCCGAGGCCTGCCAGGCCTGTTCGTCGGATCCCGCGGCGTTGCCTACGGAAACGAGCTGGCGGCGGAGTTCGACCAGGCGTTCCTTCTGGTGTGCGACGAAGGCGGCATCGAGGTGGTTACTGGACATGGTGGCTCTCCGTGGGTGGATCATGGGGAAACGCGTGGTTTAGCAGGGAATGGCGGAGTAGGCTTGTCAAATCGCATCCAGTCCCAGCCCTGGACCGTACGCCATGCAGCGTGAGCCCCACATCCATTGCCCGCTCTGTGGGTGGGAACCGAAGGCCGATTCCCGGTGGATCTGCGCGCCCGACGAGCCCGGGGCGGGGTGCATGACCCGTTGGAACGTGTTCTGGACCGGGGGTTGCTGCCCGGGCTGCGGGCATCTGTGGCAGATGACCGCTTGTTACGAATGCAACAAAGTGACGCCGTTGCGCGACTGGTATCACTACCCGAGCGACGCCGAGCGGGTGATCGCACTTGCCCGTGAAGTGGAGGCGAGCCTGCGTTAGTGAAGGCCCGTAGCGAAGGCGAGGTATCCGGCCAGGATGCCAAAGGCCACCACCGCGGCCGCGAGCGCCACGAGGACGCGCAACGGCAACGAGCGCCCCAGCATGGCAAGCGACGGCAGGCTAACCGGCGGAAGCGTCAGCAGCAGCGCGGCCGCAGGGCCGGCACCCATGCCCAGTGCCAGCATGGCCTGCACGATCGGGACTTCGCCCGCGGTGGGGATGACGAAGAGCATACCGGCCACGGCGAGGCCGGCGATCCAGTACCACTGGTTACCGATATCCGGGCCGATATGGGGGAACAGCCACGCACGCGCGGCGCCGAGTGCGAGCACGATCACGATGTATTCCGGGATAAGCCGCACGGTCATCCGTACGAAGATGTCGAGCCAACGGCGCGCGATATCAGCCGCCGTGCGTGTCCCTGTCTCGACGGGGATATCCACGGGGGCCGGCGCGACCGTATCCGTCATGCGATTCGCGAGCCAGCCCAGGCCGAACACCATGGGGATGGCTAGCGCGATACGCAGCCCCACCCAATGCCATCCGAGCACAAAGCCGGTGAAGATCAGCGTGGCAGGGTTGAGCAGGGTATTGCTGAGCCAGAACGCGACCGATGCGCCGGGGGCCGCCTGCTGCTTGCGCAGCCCCGCGACAACGGGGGCGGCGCAGCAGGTACACATCATCCCGGGAACGCCAAGAAGGCCGCCGGCCACGGTGCTTCCAAACCCCGTGCTGCCGAGCCACCGCCGGATCGCATTGGCGGGGAGGAGCGCCTGCACGGCCGAGCCGAGCAGAAGGCCAAGCAGCATGGCCTTCCAGATGGCCTTGCCATACGCCAACGCGTAATCGACGGCCGCTCCCCACGAAGGCGTGGGTGCGGTGGCGGCTTCGCCCATCAGGATGGAGTGGCCGATCGAATGGTTCGCGGCGGCGTCGAAGGCGCGCCCGTAATACGGATACCACTTCACGTAGAAAAGGCCGGCCACGACGAGGAGAGCGAAAAGCGCCCAGCGAATGCCGTTACCTTTGTGCGCTGCGACGTTCATGGCTTTCCCTGATGGATCGACCGTGGGCTATGCTGCACCACATCAGGTCGGCCGCGCTATCGCGCATTTGTATGGATTTGCCCATGAATTCCATTCGTTTGACGGAACTTGCCCATGGCGGCGGTTGCGGATGCAAGCTGGCCCCCGCCGTGCTGCAGGAACTGCTGGCGAACAAGGCGCCCGGCATGCCCTTCGCCCAGTTGCTGGTCGGTAACGAGTCCAGCGATGACGCGGCGGTGTGGCAGGTGGATGAGCGCACGTGCATCATCGCCACGACAGACTTCTTCATGCCCGTCGTCGATGATCCGTACGACTTCGGCCGGATCGCGGCGGCGAATGCGCTATCCGATGTTTACGCGATGGGCGGCAAGCCGATCATGGCGCTGGCCATCCTGGGCATGCCGCTGGGCAAGCTCGATCCTGAATCCGTGCGCGCGATTCTTGCGGGCGGCGAATCGATCTGCGCCGAAGCCGGCATTCCCATCGCCGGCGGCCATTCCATCGATTCGGCAGAGCCCATCTACGGCCTCGCCGCTATCGGCCTTTGCACGCCTACGGAAGTTCGCCGCAATACCGGCGCGAAGGTGGGTGATGCGCTGATCCTTACCAAGGGCATTGGCGTGGGTATCTACTCGGCCGCCTTCAAGAAGCAGGCGCTGGCGAAGGATGCCTATGACGAGATGATCGCTTCCACGACGCTGCTGAATCGCGTTGGCCATGCGCTGGCGCAGGATGCCGATGTCCATGCGATCACCGATGTGACCGGTTTCGGCTTGCTTGGCCATGGCATGGAAATGGCACGCGGGAGCAGCGTGCGGCTTCGTATCGTAGAAGCGGATGTTCCGTGCCTGTCACAGGCGAAGGCGCTGATACAGGCGGGCTACGTGACTGGCGCATCGGCGCGGAACTGGGCGAGCTATGGGGCTGGCGTGGCGTTGCCGGATACCCTGCCACAGTGGCGTCGTGATCTGCTTACGGATCCGCAGACGTCCGGCGGCTTGCTCGTGGCGTGCGATGGGAGGCAGGCCGAGCGCATCCTGGCGACCATCAGGGCGGCGGGCTATCCGCTGGCCAGTATCATTGGCAGCGTGGTCGAAGGTGCACCAGGCATTCACGTCGCCTGACCTGTAGGAGCGTCGTCGTGGTGGCAGCGATGGCGGAAGAGCATGGGAGTCGAACCCACCCGAAACAGTCTGGCTGCCTCACCCGGATTTGAAGTCCGGACGCCCCACCGGGGACGTTGCTCTTCCATGGATCGTGGTTAGCGCGCGGATGGCGCGAACAGGTCCTTGTAGTCGGCACGGATGCTACGCACCGTGCCGCGATTCAGCATAACACCCTGCCTGTCGAAGAACTCCAGGATCTGGATGGCGACCTTCCGGCCATTGTCCAGGCGGTCTCGAAACTGCGCGGCGGTGAAGCGGCCATCGGGCACCTGGCGTGCGATATCCAGCGCGATCAGCACCATTTCGTGCACGACCTCGCGCAGGAAGAAATGATCGTGAGCGATCTCGTCGGCAAGGCCGCGCCGTGCCGCCGATTTCATTCGTTGCCGTACATCGGCCTCGGGGCGGCCCATCAGGCCGGCGATATCGCGCACCCGTGGTGGGCGGAAGCGGGCTTCGCCACCAAGCAAGGGAGCGATGGCGCGCCATGCCGCTTCGTCCTCCGGGCTCGCCACGGGTACGTGGCTTGCCAGGCGCACGAAGGCGCCGTCGCGTATCACCTGCGGACGAACGTCGGCATGTAACAACGCCTGGGTAAACGCGGGCACGGAAAGTCGGGGCTCGGTTGCGCGACGCAAGGTTTCGCGCGGCATGCCTTGCAGATCGGGATGCTCGGCATGGAATGTCGCCAGTCGCGCCGTCATGGTTTCGATCACCCTTTGCCATTGGGCGGCGTTTAGTGCAAGCCGCTCGTGGCCGGCATCAAGGACGACTGGCGACAGGGTTCGCGCGAGCGCGTCCAGTGCCTCGGCGGAAAGCACCCGGTCACGGGCGAAGGCGCTGAGGTTGCGCGCGTGCGGGGCGGTATCCAGGAGCTTCGCGAGTGTTGCACAAGCGTCGGGTTCGGCCCAGGCCGCGCGCTCTGCGACCCGTGCGGCTGTGCGGCGTTGGCGGGCCGGTGCGCGCACATCCATGAAGAACCCTCCACCGATCGTGCGCTGGGCCGTGGTATCGCGCAGCACGAACCGGTCCAGGGATGCGGCCGCGATGGGGTGGTCGAGCACCAGTTGCACATCCGCGGTATCGCCAGGCCGTAACTGCTCGCCTTCGAGCAGCACGATACGTACGCCTGTCTCGACGGAGGCGTGGTGCAGCCGGGCAGGGAACCATGAGGTGATGGCACGGGGTTCACCCGGTAGCAGTCGAAGCCGGGCATCGATCCGGTCGGTGGGCGCATGCAGGAACGGATCAACCACCATGTCGCCACGGTGAATGGCGTCCTTCGTGATGTCGGGACCCGCCAGGTTGAGCGCCACGCGGTCGCCGGCGCAGCCTTCCTCCGCTTCCTGGTTCTGGGCGTGTATCGAGCGGATACGTGCCGACAGCCCCGAAGGGCTGATGACCACGGGGTCCTTCAACTGCACGGCGCCGGAAAGCACCGTGCCGGTCACCACCACGCCCACGCCTGTGAGCGTGAACACGCGATCGATGGCCAGACGAAAGCGCGCGTCATCGCGATGGGTGTGGCGCGTCCATGCTTCCGCGGCCAGGCGCTCCCTCAGCGTGTCGATGCCATCGCCACTGATGACCGAGGCAGGAAGGATGTCCGCGCTGGCGAGGCAGGTGTCCCTCAGTGCCGCGCGAATCTCGGTGGTCACCTCGGCGAGGCGCTCTGGCGTGACGAGGTCCATCTTGGTGAGGGCCACCACGCCGTGGCGTATGCCCAGCAGGTCGAGGATGGCCAGGTGCTCGAGGGTTTGCGGCATAACGCCGTCGTCGGCCGCCACCACGAGCAGGGCGACATCGATGCCGGTGGCGCCGGCAACCATGGTGCGTACAAACTTTTCGTGCCCAGGCACATCGATGAAGCCGATGGTCGGGCCATCTGGGAGCGGAAGGTACGCAAAGCCCAGGTCGATCGTGATACCCCGCGCCTTTTCTTCCTTTAGCCGGTCGCCTTCCACACCGGTAAGGGCCCGGACCAGCGATGTCTTCCCATGATCGATATGCCCCGCGGTGCCGACGATCATGCGCGCCCGGTCAGGTTCGACAAGAAGAGGGGTTCCTCGGCTTCGTCCAGGCAGCGTAGATCCAGCTGCAGCGCACCCTCGGTAACGCGGCCGATCACTGGACGCGGCAGCCCGCGCCACGCGGTGGCCAATTCATCGAGGGTGCGCTGGCTACCTGTCGGGTGGATCTGCAAGGCGGCGCTGGGCAACGTATCCAGCGGCAGCGCACCGGAGCCGACCTGGCTATCGCACAGGCCCACCTCGACACGAAAAGCAGCGCCCAGATGGGCGGCCACGCGATCGCGTAACCGCGCGGCTTGCGCCGCCATGTCGTCGCGTGACCGGGCCAGGGAACGTAACGTTGGCAGGCGCTCGGCAAGCCGGTCCGGGTCACGATAGAGCCGGAGCGTAGCTTCGATGGCCGCAAGGCGCACCTTGTCGACGCGCAAGGCGCGTTTCAGCGGGTTGCGGTTAATCGCGGCGATTGACGCGTGGCTGCCCACGATGAAACCGGCCTGCGGGCCACCCAGCAACTTGTCGCCCGAGAACGTCACCAGGTGCGCGCCCTCGGCCACGGCCTCGCGCACCGTGGCTTCGCGCGTTATGCCGTACGCCGAAAGATCCACCAGGCTGCCGGAGCCGAGGTCGTTCAGCAGCGGAATGCCGGCGGTGTCCGCCATGTGGGCGAGGTCGCGGGCACTCACTTCCGCCGTGAAACCCTCGATACGGTAATTCGAGGTATGCACCTTGAGGATGAGCCCGGTGTCGGAGTTGACCGCGTTGCGGTAATCCGCGGCGTGCGTGCGGTTGGTGGTGCCAACCTCCACCATGTTGGCCCCGGCACGCGCCATGATATCGGGCATGCGGAAGGCGCCGCCGATCTCGATGAGTTCGCCGCGCGAGACGATCGCGCCACGACCGAGCGCGAACGTGTTGAGGCAGAGCAGCACGGCGGCGGCGTTGTTGTTGACCAGCGTGGCGTCTTCGGCACCGGTGAGTTCGCGCAGCAACTCACGCACGTGATCGTCGCGCTCGCCGCGGCCACCTTCGTCCAGGTCGTACTCCAGCGCCACGGGGTGGCGCATGGCCTCCGTGGCGGCCGCGATCGCCGCTTCGGCGAGCAGGGCGCGGCCGAGGTTCGTGTGCAGCACCGTGCCGGTCAGGTTGAATACGGGACGCAGGCTGGCGGGGCGGCCCTCAAGCTGGGCCCTCGCGCTGACAAGTAAGGTGTCGATATCCGGCACGGCCGCCGCGCCGCTCTGAAGCGCGCGGCGGGCATCTTCCAGCGCGACGCGGATGGCGCCGGTGGTGGCGATACGCCCATGGGCTTCGAGCAACGGGGCGGCTTGTGGTGAAGCCAGCAGCGTGGCCACCGCCGGCAAGAGGCGCAAGGGGCTAGGGGCGGAATCGGCCATATCCATGACCGCAGCGTAGCCCCATCGCGCGGAGGCTGGCTAGTCGATATCGGCGCTATCGCCCGCCAGCAGGAACGGATTCGGCGCGTGCCGGGCAAAGCCGGCCTCGGCGATAAGCAGATCCAGGCCCAGTGAAGCCAGATCGTCGGCCACCGGGTCAGCCTGCATGTCCTGCACCTGGTAGATCAGCTTGCTGTAGGTGTGGCACTCGCCACACGTCTCGGCCTTCACCAGGCCGTTGTCGCCCTCGATGCCCTGTACCTGCAACGTGCGGGTGCCACCGCAGGTGATGCACGTGGCGCGCACGTGGTTCCACGCGGTGGCGCACAGCGAGCAATGCAGATAGCGGGTGCCGGGGGTGAGGCCGCTGGCGGTGACCATGCCGGCGACACTGGGTGAGCCGCAGCAAGGGCACAGGCTGCGTTCTTCGAGGAGGCGCAGGTCGCTAGCGACCAGCCGCGCAGCGGAATCCGTGAAGTACACCTGCAGGGCCCCGGCGATATAGACCGCGGCCGCCGTTTCGTGGGCGCTGACCCGGCCGCGGAGGAACTGATCCGCCAGCCGTTCCAACTGGGTGTCATCCATGGCGCGTAGTTGTTCAATCGCCTCGACGGCCGGCGGCGGCAGTGGCGTGGCCTCGATCTCGGCGAGGAGCAGGCGCAGGCCTTCCCGCCAGGCGGGATCACGCGGGTGGCCATCGGCCGCCAGCGGCGGTAGGCGGGCCTCGACCAGGCGCGTTACTTCCTCTGGGCGCAGCGAACCCGCCGGCGCCAGCGTCGTGGCGACCGCGTGCTGGGCGCGTGCCACCGTGGCCATGAAGCGTAGCCACTCGTCAAGCGGATGCCCGCCGGCAAGCTTGTCCAGGCGCGCCGCGGAAGCCAGGAACCGCGTTGCCCGAAGCGGCAGCACGATCTGCTCGGGCGCCTTGACGCCGGCATGCGACGGGCCGCTCCATTTCGCATTGGGTGGTAACTCGGCTTGCTTCACGGATGCTTCCCGGGCGTGTCGTCACCGCGACGATAACCGATGACCTGGCGGAACCACTTGCGGTGGTGGTGCCACGCCCAGCCAGGCGTGACCCAGCCCTGGGTCATGCTGCGCACGGAATGGCGGATCCAGATGCCGGCGTAGATATGGGTGACCAGCACCAGGATGGCGGCGAACGCGCACAGGCTGTGGATCAGGACGGCGACGCGCTGGGTCTCGATCGACGTGGCCTTGCCGAAGTAGACCTCCCAGATCAGCAAGCCGGTGACGAAGAGGATTGGGATCAGCAGCGCCATGGACCAGAACACCAGCTTCTGGCCGGCGTTGTTGCGGCCAATCGGCGGCACCTTCTCATCATCGTTGGCGACGACGTGCACGATGGATTTGGACCACTCGACATCATCGCGGTTGGGCAGGTTGTGCCGCCAGAACTGGATGAACATGCCGATCCAGCTGACCACCATGCACACGCCGAACCAGGGGTGTGCCGCGCGCGTCCACTGGCCGCCGCCGAACAGTTCCGAGAACCAGAACAGGATGGGGTGGAACATGGAGAGCCCGGAGATCACCAACATCACGAACAGGATGGCATTGATCCAGTGGTTGATGCGGTTCACCGTGGTGTACCGCGTAATGGCGTTGGCAGGACGGGTCATGGCACCTGTTCCTCCTCGGTCTCGCGGATCTCGTTGTTCGCCTCGGCCTCGTCTTCCTCCGTCGTGTCATTCGGCCCGATCGTGATCCAGTGGAAGAACCCGGCCAGCGCCGCCAGGGCAACCGCAGCCACGGCCAGCGGCTTATACAGGCCCTTCCACGCCTGGACGAGGTAACTGATATGTGGCTTATCGGGCAGGCTCGAATAAAGCGAGGGCTTGTCAGCGTGGTGAAGCACGTACATCACGTGCGTGCCTTGCACCTCGGGCGGATCGTAGAGGCCGGCCTTGGCGAAGCCGCGCTCCTTGAGATCGACGATGCGCTCGGCGGCCTGGTGCTGCATGTCGACCTTCGAGCCGAACATGATGGCGCCGGTGGGGCAGGCCTTCACGCACGCTGGCTCCAGGCCCACGGTCACGCGATCGGAGCAAAGCGTGCACTTGTACGATTTATGGTCGGTCTTGCTGATTCGCGGGATGTTGAACGGACACCCCTTCACGCAATAGCCGCAACCGATGCACTTGTCGCTGATGAAATCGACGATGCCGTTGGCGTACTGCACGATGGCACCCGGTGCCGGGCAGGCCTTGAGGCAACCCGGGTCCTCGCAGTGCATGCAACCATCCTTGCGGATGAGCCACTCCAGGTTGCCCTGTTCGTTTTCGTACTCGGCGAACTTCATCAGGGTCCATACGCTCGGCCCCAGGTCGTTGGGGTTCTCGTACGAGCCTTCGAAGTGGCCGATTTCCGGGCGCAGGTTGTTCCACTCCATGCATGCCGACTGGCAGGCCTTGCAGCCGATGCAGCGGCTCACGTCGATCAGTTTGGCGACCTGGTCTTCGACGTTGCGTGCCGCCGGTGGCGTCATCGTGGATGCGGAGCGGCGGACGTAGTCTTGTGATTGAAGGTCAGACATGGCGTGCGCCTCAGGCCGCGGGGGCCGACGTCTTTTCGACGTTGACCAGGAACGCCTTGAACTCCGGCGTCTGTGTGTTGGCATCGCCCACGGAGGGGGTGAGTGTGTTGGCGCCGTAGCCCTTCCTGGCCTGGCCGGTGAAGCCCCAGTGCAACGGGACGCCGATCACGTGCGTGGGCTTGCCATCGACGGTGAGCGGCTTGATGCGTTTGGTGACGTAGGCCTTGCAGATCACCTCGCCGCGCTTGGACGACACCTTGACCCAACCACCCTGGGCGATGCCTTTTTCCTTCGCCAGGACTTCGCCGATCTCCACGAATTCCTCGGGCTGGAGAATCGCATTGATCAAGGCGTGCTTGGTCCAGAAGTGGAAGTGCTCGGTAAGGCGGTACGTGGTGGCCACGTACGGAAAATCCTTCGCCTTGCCGAAGTTTTGCCGGTCGTGGTCGAACACACGGGCCACGGGGTTCGCCCGGACCTGCGGGTGCAGCACGTTCTCCACGGGCGATTCCATGGGCTCGTAGTGCTCGGGGAACGGGCCTTCGGCCATCAGGTTGCGCGCGAACAATCGGGCGACACCTTCAACGTTCATGATGAACGGGCCATCGTTCGCGGAAGGCTTTTGTGTCACGACATAGTCGGGCACATCAATGCCCACCCACTTCGTGCCGTTCCATTCGACGATGGGCTTCTTCGGGTTCCATGCCTTGCCATCGGGATCGGCGCTGGCACGGTTGTACAGGATGCGCCGGTTGGCCGGCCACGCCCACGCCCAGTTCGGTGCAATGCCTTGCTCGCGCGGATCGGTCGCATCCCGCCGGGCCATCTGGTTGCCCTTTTCAGTGAATGAGCCGGCGAAGATCCAGCAACCCGACGCGGTACTGCCATCGTCACGCAACTGGCCGAATCCATCCAGTAGCGTGCCGGCCTTGGAGGTGGCATTGGTGGCCGGATCGGTCACATCCGCGAGGAACCGGCCGTTCATTTCCTTGGCCAGTTCTTCCGGGTCGGGCTCCCACGGATCGGTGTACTTCCAGGTCATGCCCAGCAGCGCATCCGGGAAGGCGCCGCCTTCCTTTTTGTAGAGCGCGCGCAGGCGCTGAAACAGGCCGGTCATGATCCAGATATCTGATTTGGCGATACCCGGCGGATCGGCCGCCTTCCAGTGCCATTGCAGCCAGCGGGCGGAATTCACCAGCGAGCCGTTTTCCTCGGCGAAACAGGTCACCGGGAGCTGGAAGACTTCAGTCTGGATATCGTGCGGTTTGGCTGGGTTCTGCGGGCCGAAATCCTGCCAGAAGCGCGAGGTCTCGGTATCGAGCGGGTCCATGGTGACCAGGAACTTCAGCTTGCTCAGGCCGGCGCGGATCTTGCCGCGATCCGGGAATGCCTGCAGGGGGTTGAAACCCTGGCAGATATAGCCGGTGAGCTGGCCGTTGTTCATCATCTCAAAGGCCTTGATGATGTCGTACAGCGGCACGTCGAGCTTGGGCAGCAGGTCGTAGCCCCAGTTCGTTTCCGCCGTGGCGGCATCGCCAAACAAGGCCTTTTGCAGGCTGACCACGAACTTCTTCGTGTTCTGGTAATAGCTGGTCTGGCCCGGACGAAGCGGCTTGAACTGCTTCGTCTTCATGTACTCGTCGAAGCTGGTTTCCTTGTCGTTGGGCAGCGTCAGGTAGCCCGGCATCTGGTTCGAGAGCAACCCAATATCGGTGAGGCCCTGGATGTTCGAGTGCCCACGCAGGGCGTTCATGCCGCCGCCCGCCACGCCGATATTGCCCAACAATAGCTGCACCATGGCCATGGAACGGATGTTCTGGGCACCGACGGTGTGCTGGGTCCAGCCGAGCGCGAACAGGCTGGTCATGGCCCGGTCGGGTGCGGATGTGCTGGCGATGAGGTCGCAGATGTACAGGAACTTGTCCTGCGGGGTGCCGCAGATGCGTGAGACCATCTCCGGCGTGTAACGGGAAACGTGCTGCTTCAGCAGGTTGATGACGCAGCGCGGGTCCTGCCAGGTGTCATCGGCTTTCGCGAAGCCGTTTTCATCCAGCTCGTAATCCCAGGTGGTCTTGTCGTAGCTGTGGGTCTGGTCGTTGTAGCCGCTGAACAGGCCTTCCTGGAAGGTAAAGCCGTCCTGCACGATCAGGCTCGCGTTGGTGTAGCTCTTGACGTACTGGTGCTGGATCTTGTCGTGGGTGAGCAGGTAGTTCATCAACCCGCTGAGGAACGCGATATCGGTACCCGGGCGGATGGGCGCGTAGTAGTCGGCCACCGAAGCGGTGCGCGTAAACCGCGGATCGACCACGATGAGCTTGGCACCGTTCTCGATCTTCGCCTCGATCACCCATTTGAACCCGCACGGATGCGCCTCGGCGGCATTGCCACCCATGACGATCACGACATTGGCATTCTTGATGTCCTGCCAGGTGTTGGTCATCGCACCGCGACCGAATGATGGGGCCAGACTGGCCACCGTCGGTCCGTGTCAGACGCGCGCCTGGTTGTCGAACACCACCATGCCGAG
>Ga0207647_10000086_pt1 | contig 71173 bp, 59 predicted proteins | sample KBSCornC2_FD_184295 | JGI IMG/M metagenome (GOLD analysis project Ga0207647, IMG submission 184295) | Corn rhizosphere microbial communities from Kellogg Biological Station, Michigan, USA - C2 (SPAdes) (version 2) | ecosystem: Host-associated > Plants > Roots > Rhizosphere ...
GAAAGTAAACAGCAATGTATCGCTTACATGGAATGTTGCTTTTGAGCAAAATGTTGCTGGTTACGAAGTTCAGAGAAGCGCCGACGGTTCAAACTTTACAAAAATTGGCTTTGTAAACGCAAATCAAAGTCCTTCTTACAGCTTCACAGATAGTAAAGCAATTGCAGTTGCTTATTATAGAATTAAATCGATCGACAATGATGGAAGCTATAAATACAGCTCAATTGTAAGCCTGAAAGGACAACAATCAGATATTGTTTTAAAAGCATTCCCAATGCCGGTACAAAGCGAGCTAACCATTCAGTACAACTCTGCAAACAACAATAGCAAAATCGATATTCTTTCAGCTGATGGCAGAATGATCAGATCCATTTCACTGGTTAACGGTAGCCAGGAAACAAAGCTTGATCTTTCTTCAGCAAAAGCCGGTGTTTACTTCGCCCGTTTCGACAACGGAAATGGTCAAACTCAAACATTGAAACTTATAAAGCAATAACCGTCCATTCTTGTTAATGGGATCGGGTAACTGGTCCCATTACTTCCACCAATTTCCTTCGCAAAAGCTAATCCGGTATTTCTGTGGACTTTGAATTTAAGTCACAATTCAAACCATGAGAAATGAAAAGAATTTTTACCCTATTGATCACAGTATTTGCATTTGTTAGTTCAAATGCCCAAGCCATACTAAATGAACTTTATTGTTTCCCTGGTGGGAGCAAAAATGAGTTCTTCGAGTTTTATAATAACAGTAATAGCATTACTTCAATGGATAACTACACCTTAGTTACTTATTATGAATCGGGCTCCAGCAAAGGTTTCTTTGTGATGGACCTTCCGAATCTTTCTGTAGCTCCCCGTGGTTATTTTGTTGGGTCATCGGCTATCCCGTTCAGTTACCAGGGCGTCACCAATTCGACGGCTTCACAATTCAGCTGGAATAATCTTGCTTTTATGGCCGCGAACAATGGTTATTTAAGACAGTGGCAGATTGGCACGAGTGTTTCTTCTACGATTGATGGAAATGCGAACTATGACCTGGTACCTATTCCTGCCAACTACAACGACATCTTTCAAAAGATTGGAGGAGGTAGCGCTACTTATGATGTGTTTGTCTATAACAACGGTGTTTTGGCAGATATATTCTTAGGTGGAACAGGAGGAAATACTTTCATTCCTAATTACATAGCCGGACTTCCGACTTTACATGTAGATATGAGTGGAACCTCACCCGATTTCGATATCAATTTCTCAACCTATGCAACTGCAAACACGGAATATGTGATTCAGGATATTGGCTCTGATAACGGTTACATCAGGACGTCAGACGGATATTGTGGTGCATGGACCAAATCAAGTTCTCAGGTCACCCACACTCCTGACATGACCAATGGTGGAGACCCTTCAAAACTAACGCCTACAGTGAGTGTATCTGCAGCATCAGTTAAAGGAACAGCATCTTCTGGTTCTACAATCAACTATGATGTGGTTAGTGCTCCGGTGACAGCATTTCCAATAACAATGAACCTGTATGTTGATAACGGATCAATACCCGGGCAGCTGGACGCAGGTGATACTTACCTTACAAGTCAAACAGAAAATACAGTTACTGACGGACCTTTCTCAACTTTATTTTTTCCTTACGATGCGAATATCCTGATTCAAACAATGACAAGCGCAGGATGTATTGACAACCTGAGATTCATCCCAACTGTTGGTGTTCTTGCAGTAAGATTTACAGGTTTTTATGCTAACATTAGTATGGGTCGTACGGAAATAAAATGGTCCGTTGCAGAAAATGAGTCTGCTAATCAATTTGAAATTCAAAAAAGCGCTGATGGGAAAAATTTTTACACTACTGCCTTGATATTTTCTACTACGAAAAAAGGTGATGAAAATTATTTTTATAAAGATGCTGCACCCGAGGGAAAAACTTATTACAGAATTAAAATGATTGACAACGCAGGCAAAGTATCCTATTCGAATATTCTGGCCGTTGGCACAACCATGGAAACATCAGGAAACTTAACCCTTAATCAAAATCCTGTGGAATCTTATTTGGCATTCCAATTCAAATCCTCTGAAAATTCAATTGCAACAATTAATATTTACAATACATCCGGGTTAAAGGTGTATAGTGAAAAGACGAATCTTACTAAAGACAAAAATTCCGTAGCCATCAACCTCGATGGAAAAGTTTTCGCAGGCTTGTATATACTCGAAGTGGAAACTCCGTACGATCATAATTCCGTGAAATTTATTAAACATTAGTTGAAGTCTTTAGTACGGATTATGTTTACGAATGGCCCCTTTCCAGGGGCTTTCCTATTTTTTACACGCACTAAAAAAAAGCCCTTAAATGAGGACTTTTTTAGAAATCTTACTCGGAATTATTTAACTGTAATTACTGGTCTCAGTTTATAGCCATCAGCTTCCTGCTTTACAGATAATCCTGCATTAAAATCTATAACAATGGTTTCAAGCGTGGCACTAAGTTTTTTGTTGACCTTAATTTTTAATCCTGATTCTGCTCCGCTTGGAATTGTTAATGGATAAATCTGGCCGTTTACCTTAACGGTGTTGCTGTCGCCAAGAATCAATCTTACTTCATTTAATGTGTTGGTAGGAAAACTGCCCTGGCCGATTAAAGTATCTAGTCCATTTTGCAAACCGAGCAGGTTGTAAATCCCCGGCTTGGCCTGTAAAGAAACCCATCCTGCAGAATCACCATTGAAATTTACTTTAACGTCTTTCAAATCAACATTGACTTCTTCATAATCTGCCGGAGCATCCGTCATTTTAACCTGAACGGTTGAAGTATTGGAATCTTTTTTACAGGCAACAAATACGACGGATGCAGTTAGCGTAACTGCGAGTGCGATTTTAAACATTTTCATAGATTGCGAATTTTAGTTCTAAACTATTCAAAACTGTGCCACGAAATGTTATAATGAGAAAGCTTCATCGATAATAGGGCATTTGTACTTCCTTATTATTCGTATTTACCGCCGGATAATTTCCATAAAAATATCAGCAAAAAAAAAGCGCCTCAATTGAGGCGCTTCGAAAATCTATATTGTTGTAATTACTTATACTGAGGAATCAATCCATTTGCCAACTCTACCATTCTCTTAATTCCATCGTCAGGCAGGTTGCCAACTTTGAATTGTTGCAACACATCAGGCAGTTTGTTTTCCATTTCCATTAAAAAATGCTCTTCAAATTCTTTCACCCTTCTTACAGGAACATCACGCAACAAACCTTGTGTACCAAGATAGATGATAGCCACCTGTTTTTCAACCGGAACAGGAGCATATTGAGGTTGCTTAAGGATCTCAACGTTTCTTGCACCTTTATCCAATACCAATTTCGTTGCAGGATCCAGGTCGCCACCAAATTTTGAGAAGGCTTCCATCTCACGATACAAAGCCTGGTCAAGTTTCAATGTACCGGCAACTTTCTTCATTGATTTGATCTGCGCATTACCACCCACACGGCTAACGGAGATACCTACGTTAATTGCAGGACGGATACCGGCGTTAAACAGGTTTGTTTCAAGGAATATCTGTCCGTCGGTAATCGAGATAACGTTTGTAGGAATGTATGCAGATACGTCGCCTGCCTGCGTTTCGATGATTGGCAATGCAGTTAATGAACCACCGCCTTTCACCATGTGACGAATACTTTCAGGTAAATCGTTCATTTGTTTTGCTACAGCATCGTTACCGATAACTTTTGCAGCTCTTTCTAATAAACGGCTATGCAAATAGAATACATCACCAGGATAAGCCTCACGACCCGGAGGGCGACGGAGCAACAATGACACTTCACGATAAGCTACTGCCTGTTTAGAAAGGTCATCATAAATGATCAATGCAGGCCTTCCGGTATCGCGGAAAAATTCACCGATGGCTGCACCCGCAAACGGAGCATAGAACTGCAAAGGAGCAGGATCAGATGCAGACGCTGCAACGATAATTGTGTAAGCCATTGCACCTGCATCTTGCAAAGTTTTCATCACACCTGCAATGGTTGATGCTTTCTGACCAATGGCTACATAAATACAATAAACAGGTTTCCCTGCATCATAAAATTCTTTTTGATTAATGATGGTGTCAATACAAATTGCTGACTTACCAGTTTGACGGTCACCAATCACCAACTCACGCTGGCCACGGCCAATCGGGATCATAGCATCGATGGCTTTGATACCTGTTTGCAAAGGCTCTTTTACCGGCTCACGAAAGATTACACCCGGAGCTTTTCTCTCCAAAGGCATTTCGTAACGTTCACCTTCAATTGGACCTCTGCCGTCGATTGCTTCACCCAACGTGTTTACCACGCGGCCAACCATTCCTTCACCAACTTTGATAGAGGCAATTTGTCCTGTGCGGCGAACTTTGGAACCTTCCTGCAAACCACCTGTTTCTCCCATCAACACTGCACCCACGTTATCTTCTTCCAGGTTCAAAGCAATGCCCTGAACACCGTTTTCAAATTCAACCAATTCACCGGCACGAACATTACCCAATCCATAAACACGGGCAATACCATCACCGATCTGTAGTATAGTTCCTACTTCTTCCAGGTTAGCTCCTGCGTCAAAGCCGCTCAACTGCTGGCGAAGAATGGCACTTATTTCATCTGGTTTTATTTCTGGCATAAATCAGAATTAAAAATTAAAAATGTATAATTAAAAATGTTCGTTTATCTACCGCTCTGCTTTACTATTGTCCACGTTCGTTGCCTCACACCCTTATTTCGGTAATTCTTTTTCCGAACTGCTCCATTTCACTACTGCTGTCACAACTGCTTAAGAATTACTTCCTACCGCACTTTATAAACAAAATCATTGTTCTCAAACTGTCTTGAAACTTGTTTGAGATCATAAGCAACACTTGCATCAATTAATTTATCACCTGTCTGCAAGACAAATCCGCCAATAATGTTTGGATCAACTACTGATTCCAACTCAATATTTTGCATGTCGCTGGTCTTCTTCACTTGTTGAACCAGCTGGTTTTTCACATCCTCACTGACGGGCACGGCTGTAGTCAGCTTGACTGTATGAATTCCTTTCTTCTCTTTGTATTGACTGATGAATGCAACAATAATTTCAGGTAATTCAATTTCACGTCCTTTGTTAACCAGCAATTTTGTGAATGCAGCAGTTAGTTCGTTAATATTCTTCCATGCAATGGCCTCGATAACTGATAACTTTTTATCGGAAGGAACAATAGGGCTACGCAACAAATTCAAAAAATCGCGGCTGCCTTTTGTAAGTAGCTGCAAATACAACATGTCTTGATACACCCTTTCCAACTGTCCTTTTTCAACAGCCAGGTCAAGTAATGATTTTGCGTATCTCGATGCTAAACGTGGATTAGGCATATTAACTTAAATTCACTTCGTTCACTAAATCTTTGATGTGCGCTTCCTGCGCATCTTTTGAAGCCAACTCTTTTCTTAAAACTTTTTCAGTTACTTCAACAACCAGTTTACCGACCTGGTTTTTTACATCAGTCAATGCCGCCATTTTTTGTGCATTGATCTGTTGTTGCGCTTCGACAATAATTTTATTGGCTTCAACTTTAGCTTGTTCTTTAGCTTCGTTGACGATTTTGTCTTTTGTTTCTCTTGCTTCCTTCAACATCACTGCTCTTTCTTCGCGAGCCTTTGCCATCAACTCTTCGTTTTCGCTTTTTAACTGAGCCATTTCTGCTTTCACTCTTTGAGCAGTTTCCAAAGAATCGGCAATGGTTTTTTCTCTTTCATTTAAAGAATTCAAAATTGGGCGCCATGCATATTTTCCCAAAATATAAAGTACAATCACAAAAGCCAGCAACGTCCAAAAGATCAATCCAAACGAGGGAGTAAGAAGTTCCATATATCGAATTTCAAATTTCTGATTTCAAATTAACTGCACCCTCGGCCCTGTGCTTCAGGTGCAGTTGTTTTTTTAGTTAAGCTTATACGAACATCGCCAGGATACCTGCGATAACTGCAAAGAGGGCAACACCCTCGATCAATGCAGCTGTCAGGATCATGTTTGCACGAATGTCGTTAACTGCTTCCGGCTGGCGGGCAATGGCTTCTACAGCGCCTTTACCAATTTGACCGATACCGATACCGGCACCGATAGCCGCCAAACCCGCACCAATTGCACCACCGGCATTGGCAAAGTTTACAGTGCTCAACAATACAAATAATAAACTCATGATTCTACGTTTATATTGGTTTAAAAAAGACTAAATCAATACTCCATCTTCAGGAATTGCATTTGGCTGATGATCTCCCGGATGATGTGATGTTTCAAAAGCCTGACCGATAAACACAGCCGTCAGGTTAGCAAAAATATATGCCTGGATAAAGGCTACTAATATTTCAATGAAATAAATAAATACCGTAAAAGCAATAGATACGGGAGAAAACCCCCAACCCACTCCGCTACTTAAATTTCCAAAAATGAAGATCAGCGAGATCAGGCAAATAATGATGATGTGCCCGGCGATCATGTTGGCAAAAAGACGTATGATCAAAGCGAAGGGCTTTGTAAAAATCCCGAGAATTTCCACAGGGATCATAATCGGCTTTACACCCATCGGAACAGGAGGATTAAAAATATGTCCCCAGTAATGTTTGTTAGTGCTGAGCATGATTACAACAAAAGAAACCACGCCCAAAACTGCGGTAAATGCAATATTTCCAACCACGTTTGCAGTGCCCGGGATCAGAGCCACAAGGTTATTAATCAAAATAAAGAAGAAAACGGTAAGCAGGTAAGGCATGTACTTGCCATACCTTGTTCCGAGATTAGGTCTGCCCACTTCATCACGGATGAAAGTAATGAGAACTTCCATCAGGTTCTGCATCCCTTTCGGCGCTTTTCCTGCACCCTGTTCCTTGTATCTTTTCGCTACAGACAATAAAATCCAGACCAGCAAAAGCAGTGCAATGATCATCTGAACCACATTACGTGTTAGAGAAAGATCATAAACCTTGGCATCTTTTACCGGCATAAAGTTTTGATCAACCAGGATGATGCTTTCGTTTCTGAGGTTTTTTACATAAGCCGAATCGTATCCGCCTTCAGCAAGCTTGTTTTTATATTCAGGAGTTACCAGTAAATAGTCGTTATAGGCATCTTCCCCATGATGAAATTTTCCTGAACTAAAAACAGAAAAACCTTTTTGAGAAGAGTAAAGAATCACAGGCAGATTAATACCAACATGATGCTGCTTGCCATCGCGACCTTTGTAGCTGAAAAAATGAAACTGGTGTGCGTCTAAAACGTGTCCGAAAATAACTTCGTTCGCATCGAATTTTTTGGTTTCCTCTTTATTTTCTTCCTTGTTGCTTTGATTGGAAATATGATCATTGTGAAAATCGGGACCTTGTCCGAAAATAGCCACCGAAAACAGGCTGAAAGCCGCTACCAATAAGCATTTGACACGTTTGCCCATCATACTGTACCTGAAATTTGCCGCAAAGATAAGGGAGCAGCATCAAAATAGAGGAGCTATTTAAGAGAATTATAAGAGGTTTTAAAACGAAAACGGCCCCCGGGGCAGGGACAGTTTTTAAAAGCATTTATTTAGTTAGAAAACCTGATAATACCGCACCGGCAATTCAAGAGTACCGCCGCTTCCATCATCAACTTTTTCATAAATCCAGCCTATGCCTTTTGCATAATAATTTATCCAGGTCATATCGGTAACAAATCCGCTTCCTGAATCTACCATTACCTTCAGCGTTACCTGGTAAACATTTGTATACGTTTTCGAATTTAAAGTAACTGTGGCATTCGAGTTGGTGCAGGTAAAGTCATAACGGACTTTTTTAGTTGCGCCGCTATCTGTACCGGTGTAAACAGGTGAACTCCAGGTATCATTAGTGTTCAAACCCTCTTTAAGAAACAAAATGCTATCAACTACCGTATTGTCAAAGTAAAAACTGGTGTAATAATCAATGTAGTTGTATTCGTAGTAATTGTTACCGCTTTTCCGGAAAAATAAAGTATCATCAACAATCTGACCGGCGGCATCAAATTCCTTCATGCCTTTATAAGCAACATTCCCAATGTTAAAAGAGCCCGTCAGGATTGCCCTTTTTAAAGTGTCGCCTGAAATTGAACTTCCATAACTCCACCAACTGTTATCTGTCAAAATAAAATGATCAGTCGATGTTGTTCCGCCGGAAGAACCGCCTGAGCCAATTACTGTAACATCTACACTACAAAAACTGCTGTCGTAATAAACCGTAAAGGTATTTGTGCCCGCAGAAAGCGGAGTTCCAAAGCCTCTCATACGAACTGTCGCCGTTCCAACTGTAGTGAACTTGCCGGTTGCCTTAAAATAATAACCGTTAACAGTGTCGGTGTGAACATTGTAGGCACCTGTTTGGCTCACGTCAACCATTACATCTATATAATTGGTATCGGCCAGAGATTGACCTGCTATATAAGCGCCGTTTACAGTTTTAGCTAAACAATTTCCGGTGGCTGATTGCAAAGACCCCTTTGATTGCTGGCCTAATTCAAAACTCGATTCCTTTTGACAGGAAAAAAGAAGAATACTAACGATCAGGGATGTCAAACTTAGGTAGCGGCTCATAAACAGTGTAGGGATTTTATTATTAAACGGAAAGATAATAATTCTATTGTAAGACAGCCTTCTTCTCAAACTGCATTTCGTACAATTTGCTGTAAAAACCACCCTTTTTTAGCAATTGCCGATGATTGCCAATTTCCTTGATTTCGCCTTTGTCCAGAACAATAATAGCATCAGCCCTTTGAATGGTTGAAAGCCGATGTGCAATTACAATTGAAGTTCTGGATGCAATTAAAGTGTTGATGGCATTTTCGATCATTTGCTCACTTTCCGTATCGACGGAAGAAGTGGCTTCATCCAAGATCAAAATGGACGGATTATAAAGTAACGCTCGTATAAATGATAAAAGCTGCCTTTGCCCTACCGATAAGGTTGCTCCTCTCTCCATAACATTGTAATCGTATCCCCCGGGCAATTGCATAATAAAATCATGCATGCCGATGAGTTTTGCCGCTTCAAATACTTTTTCTTTTGAAATGCTTTCATTGCGAAGTGTGATATTGTCCATTACCGAACCTGAAAACAAGAAAACATCCTGCAACACGACGCCGATATTTTTTCTTAACTCATCCAAATCCCAATTTTCAATTGAATGGTCATCAATTTTTATTTTACCGCTATTGATTTCGTAAAGCCGGTTTAATAAACTGATGATTGTCGTCTTGCCGCTTCCTGTGTGGCCGACAATGGCAACAGTTTGCCCGGGTTCAACAGTGAAGTTTATATTTTTTAAAACCGGATGTTCTTCACTATAACCGAACCACACTTGATCAAATTCAACTTTACCCTGGACAATGGCAGGAGCAAACTTTCCATGACGGCTTAAATAATCATCGTTATCAAGAACTTTAAACACACGTTCGCTGGCAATCATTCCCATTTGAATGACATTGAACTTGTCAGCAATTACACGAAGCGGCCTGAAAATCAGATTGAGATAAAGAATAAAAGAAGTAACCTTACCCGTTTGATTTATCCCGGTCCCCAACGCCTCTTTTGCCGTCCACCAAACAATCAATCCCATGGCCAGTGCCAAAACAATTTCTACTATCGGAAAGAAAATGGAATAGGCAAAAATGGCGTGAATGTTTGCATTGCGGTGTTCTTTATTAATCCGTTTGAATTTATTGAATTCACGATCTTCAGCTGCAAACGCCTGAACAATGTACATTCCGGTCAAATGCTCCTGGACAAATGCATTAAGTTGTGCCACCGCATTTCTGACACGATGAAAAGATTTGTTTACGCTTTCTTTAAAATAATAAGTAGCAATTATAATGATAGGGAAAGGAATGAGGGATATCAATGTCAATCGCCAATCGGTCCAGAACATAATTCCTAATACACAGATAATTGACAACAAATCGGCGATCATCGGAATTAAACCATCAGAAAAAATATCGTTGATACGTTCGATGTCATCAATGGTTCTTGTAGTTAATGTTCCAATTGGTGTCTTGTCAAACTGGCGGAGATTGAGATGAATAACATGCCCGAAGACTTTTATTCTCATGTCCTTTACGACGGCCTGTCCAAGCCACGAGGTGATGTAAGAAAAATAAAAGCGAAGTCCCGTTTCAATCAGCAGAAAACCGATTTGAATGATGGTGATATAGATCAGCCAGTTGTAATTTTTGCCGGCAATGTATTTTTCAACGGTATGTTGAATTAGCCAGGGCCGAACCGGAGTGAATGCAGCTAAAACTACTGCCAGCACAATGGATCCGATAAACCGTCCTTTGTATGGTCTGGTAAATTCTAAAACCCGTCTTAACTGAGAGATATCAAAAAAACGCTTTTTACTTTCTATAGTACTCAATGTTTATTCTTTACAATAAAATTATAGGACAAGCTATTCTTCAGTTCCCATTGAACTGTTATAAGCTTTTATGAAAAGTGCTCCAAGGTTTTTGTAAGGAGGAACATAATCATCAAATCCTTCAACATTTCCTGCCCTTGCTTTGAACTCTTTCCATAAGGGAATCCATTCAATATCGTTTCCGTTTCTAAGCTTTTCATTTAGAATATTCATGAAAGGCTGATTAATATCTTTTTTGCCTGTTTGCTTTGAGGCTACGATGTGAGCATCGGGAGCATGTTGCAAAACGCTGTGAATTAAATTATAACCGCCACATGAACCTAACAAAACAATTTTAGCAGCAGGTTGTATCTGCTCAATGGTGTAGGGCACCCAATAGCTGTGGCCACGATGTACAACAATTGTCGGTTGAATATTTTTTGATTGCAAATAATCATTCAGTGCGGCCTGTGCCTTATCAAGCTCACCTTCCTGTTTTTCATCATCAAACCATTTGTTGGCATAGATGACTACAGGCTTTCCTTTTGTTGATGAAAATGCAAGCCAGTACTTGGTATCGGCCGCAATCTTCCACGCTCCCGATCTGTTTAATTCTGAAATAAAACCATTATAATTCATCTTGCCATCATCGTCGCCATAAAAGAAAACCTGCATTACTACTTTGCCCGTGGAATCATCAATGAGAGATTTATAATCTAAACTGTAAACCGGCGGAATACCAAACTCTTTTGAAAGATCTATGTTTTGAGTACTGTCTGCGGAGAGAAATAATTTATAAAGCAGATTATAAATCACAGTTCCTCTTTTGTTATTCTCTTTGATATTCCTGTCGAGGTTGAGCTTAATGTTGTCCAGCATTTCATCCGCAACAGGCTTTATCGTTTCATAAATGCTCGCATAAGAATCGGCAACATCAACACCATCTTCCAAACCCTTTGACTTTTCCAGGTTGTTTACAAATGCTGTCATTAATAATTGTGCCCTGTCCTTATCGGGTATGCTTGTAAGAAAATCACTCAACGTGTTATAACCTGCAGCCATTTTTATAAACTTCTTAAAACGGTCGAAGGTTACAAGTTTTAAAAGAGAATCGCCCCTGTTACCAATTTTTTGCATCATTCGCGGAAAAACGCCGTGAACGTAAGACGAAGTATACAAATCCGTTTCTCCCTCAATTACCAAATAATACAGTTCCTGTGCATTCAATTGGTCAAGAATGGTAAAGCGAACCGCGTCGGGCTTTTCATGCAATTCATTAATGGTTCTGATGAAAGGCTCAATCGCTTTTGCTTTCAACATTTCGTCAAGATCATTCATGCTGATGATGTTTTCGCCGTTGAACGATCTTGTTACATAATCCATTCTTGTTTGCACCAGCAGCCTGTAATATTTAACAGGGTCATCTTTAACAGCATCAATATCACTCAAGCTTATTCTGCCCGCCATAACATTATCTAAAAAAGGAAAATAGAGCTGCCCGCTTTTACTGCTTCTTGCAATCCTGGCAATGGTCATCACCAAGGAATCATCCTTTATATTCTGAATGGCATTTCCTAAACGGTTATTGGCAGCAGCAAAATCATACAATCTTTTAGGATAGACAACAGCAGCAACTTTTATCATGCTGTCACGAAAAGGGAGGTCTGGATTGTCCTTCAGGGTGATAAAAATCTTATCGGGATTCAGTGAAAGATACTTGCGCATGATGCTCAAGCGGCAAAGCCGCATTCCCGGGTTGTTTCTGAATGCATCGCAATCCACCAAAAGCTTTGCGACTTCATACGAACTTTGGTCAACAAGACCTTCGATACTCTGTCCCTTTTTATCTTTTGCCATTGCTTCAGAATAAGCATCTAAAGCAGCCGGCAAATGCGAAGCATTAAATTGCTTGTTCTTATAAGAGCCGGAAAAGTTTTTTAAAACAGCTTCCAGTCCGCGGAGGTAACCTACTTTTTGCTGGTCTTTTATGGAAGAATCGGATTCTATTCCACACTGCATATCATCTACCTGCTTTGATAAGGCCTGGATGACATGATATTTTACTTCCTCGTTGGAACTTCCCTGGTAAGTTTTTAAAGCATTTTTCTGTGCCTTATCAATGAGGTCGTGCCAAAGCTCATGGTACTTTGGAATTTTGCAACCCGAATTAGAGACAGAGGTTTGCGCAAAAGAATTAAGACCAACAAGTAAAAGCAGGCTCTTCAATAGTAATCGTAAGGTTAGACGCATGCGTCTCATATCGCAAATTTAATACCCGAAGACTTAACCCTTCGTTAAGCCGTAAAGGTGAGAATATTCCATTATAGACCAAAATGAATCGCATGAAGTTGCAGTCAAGATTAATTTTTCATTAAGTCTTTGTTATGCAGATACCCAAAAACAATGAATATTTCTATATAGCTTAGGTTTGCGCAAACAAGCATGGATGAGTAATTACAGGACCGTTTTAATTGCAGATGACGAACCCGATATTCTCGAGATTTTGAAATACAACCTTGAGAAAGAAGGCTATCATGTTGTTGCGGCAAAAGACGGAAATGAAGCTTTGGATAAAGCGATTAAAAACCGCCCCGATCTGATTGTACTGGATATGATGATGCCAAAGAAAAGCGGCATGGAGGTTTTGGAACTCCTCAGAGCGCAGCCCGCCTTTAAAGACACCCTGATTATGTTTTTAACTGCGCTAAGTGATGAAACCACCCAATTAAAAAGTTTTAGCACGGGCGCCGACGATTACGTAAGCAAACCGGTAAGCACCAGTGTTTTTGTAAGTAAGGTGAACGCACTTTTCAGAAGAATTAAAAAAAACGCAAGCAATAAAATTGTTATCGACGATCTTATCATCGACCCCGAAAGATTTATTGTTGAATACCGGGGCCAGGAAATTATTCTCGCAAAAAAAGAATTTGAGCTTCTTTACTTACTTGCCAAAAAACCGGGTCGTGTTTTTTTGCGTAATGAAATTTTAGGAGAGGTATGGGGCAACGATGTCATTGTAGGCGACCGCACAATCGATGTTCACATCCGCAAAATCAGGCAAAAATTAGGCGTTGATTGCATCACTACAGTAAAAGGCGTTGGTTATAAGTTCGAGCTCTAAATTTTGTACTGTTACAGCGTATGGCAAAAAAAAATCTTTCTCCAAAAGAATTATCTGCGTTTACAGCTTTGGCACTTTCGGTACCAATCAGCCTTGGATTTTTTATTATTCACCGAAGCTGGATTACCGGTTTGATTTCTTTTGTTTTAATTTTTTCCGTCAGCTATTTTTTGATTCTTTACATCATTCAAAATTTTATTTACCGGAAGATCAAACTCATTTATAAATTCATTCATCAAACAAAAGCCAGCAAAAAAGAGGAGATGTACTATAAATACATTCTTCCCAAAAAAAGCATTGATGAAGTGAGAGAAGATGTAGAAGCCTGGGCCGACCAAAGAAGCAGAGAAATTGAATCGTTGAAACAAAACGAAACCTTCCGAAAGGAGTTTTTACAAAATCTTTCTCATGAATTTAAAACGCCCGTGTTTGCCATTCAGGGTTATATTGATACGCTTTTGCAAGGTGCGATGGATGATCCCGAAACCAACAAACGTTTCCTGGAAAAAACAGCAAAGAATACTGAACGCTTATCAAATCTTATTAAAGATCTTGATGAAATTTCAAAGCTCGAAAGAGGTGAACTGAAATTGCGCCAGGAAAATTTTATTATACAAGATTTAGTGAAAGAAGTTTTTGAAAGCCTGTCATGGAAGGCAGAACAAAAAAACATTTCCCTGTCCGTTAAAAAAGGTTGCGAACAACCGTTGACCGTTTATGCCGATAAGGAAAAAATTCGGCAGGTGCTTAACAATCTTATTGACAATTCCATTAAGTATGGAAAAGTTGAAGGAAACGTTGTGGCAAGTATGTACAACACAGATGATCAGAATATTTTGGTTGAAATAAGTGATGATGGAATTGGCATCAATGAAAAATATATCGACCGCGTGTTCGAACGCTTCTTCCGGACCAACGAGGGCCGCGGAAAAGATGGAACAGGAAGTGGTCTGGGATTATCTATCTGCAAACACATTATTGAAGCACACAATCATACGATTCATGTTCGCAGCAAAGAAAATGTGGGCACAACAATCGGCTTTACACTGGGTCAAAGAAAACCTGGATAAAAAAAGAACTTCTCAATTTGAGAAGTTCTCCAAAACCAAAACATGCTATGAGAAAAACTATTTTATAGCAACCGCAATGGAAGCCGTGCTGTCTTTTTGCAATTGATTATTTTGTTCTGTTTTAAAATCTTCAACCTGTTTTAAATACTTGATGGTTTCCGATTTTGTAAGCGTTACCAGACTTCCCTGCCCTTCAAAAAAATAATGCGTTCCAATAAATCTCTTCACATGTCCGCGACTTTCTTCCGGCAAATATTCCTGGAGTGCCCAAAAGTTTTTGCTGCCTGATTTTTTTATGGCCTTGCAAATCGGGCCAGGGCCGCTGTTGTATGCAGCAAGAACTAATAACCAATCATTAAATTCTCCATACAAATCTTTTAAATACTTTGCTGCAGCCACCGTGCTTTTGTAGAAATGAGTTCTTTCATCGTACTTGCCCTTCATCTTTAATCCAAGATCCCGGGCAGTTTCGGGCATAAATTGCCAAACCCCTTTTGCACCCACTTTTGAAACGGCACTCGTTTTTAAGTCCGATTCTACCACGGCGAGGTATTTAAGTTCAACAGGCAAATTGTACTTACTAAATACTTCATCAATAACTTTAAAATAAGAAGCACTTCTTTGCTTTGTCTTTTGAAGATCTTCGTCCTCTCTTACTAAAAAGCTTTTGACAAATTTTGCTGCATGCTTGTTCAAGGAAACTTTCGGAGCAGCAGCATTGTAAGACCGGGTGGTAAGAAGATAACCCGAGGAATCTGTTATCGAAGGCTGTGATAAGGTATCAGCCTTGATACAATTTTCATAAAGACCTTTTTCCTCTTTAATGAATGTGTGGAGCTTTTCTGTTTTCAGGGTTGACAATGCCGGGAACACCAGCAATAAACCATGGCTTAACAAATTGGCTCTTTCTAAGTTTGTTTTCAACATTGTTTTCGTTTTAAATGAAACAATGCCGACCCTTAGATTTTGGATTATGTTACAAATTAATCAAAGGATAGAGGTGAGATCGTTCACAGGATTGGAGGATGTTTTCATACAGCGGTCTTCCGGGGGACGGACGTACGGGCTTTTCATTGTCCGGAGCCGTTGGTGTTTTTCATTTGTATGAATCGGCAACAAAACTAATCTGCACAAACTCCATTTCATAGCTTTTATTGCTATGAAAATCTACGCACAATATATAAGCGTATAGCTTTCAGTGTTATAGAACGTCAATTTACCCTACTGAAAATGTGGCAGCAATGGAGGTAGCAAAATTTTTAAAGGGAAATAAAATTGACCTGTTCTTTTATTAATGACCATTTTTCGTGTCGTGCACCAAAAAATAAATGATCAACATGATAAAAATGTAAAAAGTTACATACCCGTAAAAATCATGTAACAACTTTTTTCATTGCCGGGCAAACTAACCTGAAATAAAATAACAGCACCTGTCCATTTCCTAAAAGCAAAAAGCGACTACATTGAAAGTCGCTTTCTAAATAACATTGTGTTGTTGATTATTTATCTACACATCGTCTGCAACACCTCTGCCCCTTCCGGCGATTAAACTCAATATGAACAACACAAGGAAAATAAAGAATAAAATTTTAGCAATACCTGCAGCACCTGCGGCAATTCCACCAAAACCAAATATCGCTGCTATGATTGCAATAACTAAAAAAATAATTGTCCAACGTAACATAACCTACAATTTTAAGTTAGATAATGGTTATATAAAGACATAAAGCATGCCAGCAGTAGTTTGTTTCGTATAAATGATTTGTCTTTAAATACAAATCGCTATTTTTTGTAGAAAATATTGTCCAGCTAAAAAGGGCTTTAGCGAATAATAGAATCGATCGATTTTTTTACCGATGAAAACACTTCCATCAAAACAGATTCACAAACGACCGGGGGTACCCCTGTAAGCATTAAAGATGCGGCGTAAGCAATAACACTGTTCAACTCCTTTGTTTTTATGCGTTGAAGGTTAAAACTGTCTTTTATTTTTCTGCCACTAGCCATACCAGCCTACAGCAAAAAAAAATGCCAGAGTTTATTTTTAATTGAAAAATTTTTAAAAAAAGGAGTGTTCTTTATCTAAAGGGAATTCGGCAGTAATTGTGCATCCATTGCCGGGACTGGTTTCAAATCGAATGGTGCCTCCCATTGTCTCAGCACGACTAATCATGTTGGTGATACCATTGCCATTGCTTTTTTGGTTGAAATCGAAACCAATGCCATTGTCTTGCACCTGGATTGCTAAATCATCACTAGTGCCCGCAACAACTACTTTCACTGATCCAGCCATTGCGTATTTGATAACATTTGTGAGTTGTTCCTGAACAATACGGTACACGGTTGTACAAAGCTCATGGCCAAATTTTTTGTTCTTTATTCCGTAAGACAAAAATTCAATAGATGTTTTCTTTGTTACATTGATTGTGTCCACCAAATCCCTGATCAAATCTTCCAGATCCATTTCCTCAATCTTTGGAACAGCCAACCTTCTTGACAATCCTCTTATCTCTTCAATGCAATAATTAATTTGTTGTGTGCATCGTTTTAAAAGCTCTTTATTCGGCCTGTCATCATGATAACAAATTTCCGTGTACAACTTCACTGTGGTTAACACCTGGTTCACATTATCATGCAGCTCTCTTCCAATTAAACTTCTTTCTTTTTCCTGTGCTTCAATCGTCGCTTTGATCAATTTGTCTTTCCTGATTCTTTTTTCTTCTTTCAGTTTGTTTTCGAGTAAAACTTTATCTGTAATATTTTTTGCTTTGATGCAAACATGACTAACCAAATTGTTTTCGGCAATCAAGGGGTAATAATCCATTTCGTAAAAAACCCGCTCCTCATCAATTAAAAACTCAAGCTCAACAACAGACGCCTGATGGTCAAATGCCTTTGAAATAAATTCCTTATGTAAATGCTGCCTTTCCTCGGGAATAAAATCAAAAAAATTATCACCGGTTTCAGGGCGACATTTTGCCTGCTTTTCTAAAAATTCAAGAGCGAAGAAATTAATGTATTCAATGTTGAGGTTGCTGTCTACTATGCAAAAACCATCTTTCAGAACAAATAAAGCTTTTTCCAGCAATTCGGCAGGCGTGGAAATAGTTCGATTCATGAGATGATTTTAAAAGTTTTCAGGGTTGGGTTGCAAATGAACAATATAAATGACAAGTTTTTTAAATAAATTGATAAATCAGCGCGTTTCAATCTTTATTCAACAGGAAAATAAGATAATCTTGATTGAGATCATAAATAAATTTTACTGCTCAGCTTCGTTGCTTCTTTATTCTATTTTGAATTTTTGAAGCATCATTTATTTCTTCTGTAGATTTATTTCTGATAAATTTTATTTTTTATGAACCGACTACTGCTTTTGATTTCAGTTCTTTTTTCTTTTTCAGTATTTGCACAGAAACTACCCTCCATTGAAGAAAAAACTTCAGGGCTTAAAAAATACCAGGGCTTTATTCCTTTTTACTGGGATGAGGCAACCGGGAAAATTTGGTTGGAGATTGACAGACCGGATTCTGAGTTTTTGTATGTAACCACTTTACCAGCAGGCTTGGGATCAAATGATGTCGGTTTGGATAAAGGCCTGCTCACAAGCACAAAAATTGTAAAGTTTAATCGTGTTGGAAGAAAAGTTTTACTCGTTCAGCCCAATTATAACTTCAGGGCCAATTCTTCCAATCCTTTTGAAAAACGTGCTGTTGAAAATTCATTTGCTTCTTCAACTATTTGGGGATTTACTGTTGAAGCAGAAAGCAATGGTCGCCTTTTAGTAGATGGTACCGATTTTTTATTGCGTGATGCAGGGAATGTTGCCAACCAGGTCCGCAACCTAAAACAGGGAAATTTTGCGTTGGACAAAAATCGTTCAGCCATCTATTTACCAAACACAAAAAATTTCCCGTTAAACAGTGAATTGGAATCAACAATCACGTTTGTAAACAACGATGGACAAGTTGGAAATTTTGTAAGCTCAGTTACGCCTTCGGATGAAGCTTTTACCGTCCGCATGCATCATTCCTTTGTTCAACTGCCCGACAATAATTATCAGCCGCGAATTTTTGATCCACGTTCCTCTTTTATCCCCATTTCATTTTTTGATTACAGTACCCCGGTCTCAGAACCGGTCGATAAATATTTTATCATTCGTCACCGGTTAAAAAAGAAAGATCCGAACGCTACCAAAAGTGAAGCTGTTGAACCAATTGTTTATTATCTCGACAATGGAACACCCGAACCTATCCGGTCTGCGTTGCTCGAGGGTGCAAGCTGGTGGAATCAGGCTTTTGAAGCTGCCGGTTACATCAATGCTTTCCAGGTGAAAATGTTGCCCGATAGCGCCGATCCCATGGACATTCGTTACAACATTATCAACTGGGTTCACCGGTCCACCCGCGGCTGGTCAGTTGGCGATGCAGTTGTTGACCCCAGAACGGGTGAAATTATAAAAGGTGTTGTACGATTGGGCTCTCTTCGTGTTCGCCAGGATTATTTGATTGCACAGGGATTACTTGCTCCATTCGAAAATGGAACACAGTCTGACGATAAAATGTTGAAGATGGCTTTAGCCCGTTTGCGACAGTTGGCTGCACATGAAGTTGGACATACGCTTGGATTGTTCCATAACTACGCGGCAAGTGTCGTCAACCGGTCCAGTGTTATGGATTATCCTCCTCCATCAGTGACATTAGATGCCAACGGAAATATTGATTTAGGCAATGCATATGCAACAGGCATTGGTGATTGGGACAAAATCAGCATTACCTGGGGATACAGCGATTTTCCAAAAGCGACTGATGAAAAATCGGCTTTGAATAAAATTTTAACTGACGCAGAACAAAAAGGTTATCTCTACATTTCTGATCGTGATGCAAGGGCACCGGGTGGATTACATCCTTATGCTCATTTGTGGGACAATGGGAAAAATGCAGTTGACGAATTGAAAACAACAATGAGCGTTCGTGGAAAAGCTTTGCAACAATTTGGTGAGAACAATATTCGACAGGGAATGCCCATGGCATTTTTGGAAGATGTTTTAGTACCGGTCTATCTCTACCACCGCTATCAAATTGAAGCGGCAACAAAAATTGTCGGTGGCATGAATTACACCTATGCATTACGTGGTGATGGACAATTGATAACACAACCTGTTGCGAAGGCAGAACAACAACGGGCATTGAACACAATTATCGAATGCCTGGACCCGAAATTTTTAATGCTGCCAGATAAAATTGTAAAACTCATTCCGCCACGGCCGGCAGGCTACAACTTTACCCGAGAATTGTTCCATAAAAGGACAGGACTTGCTTTTGATGCTTTGTCACCTGCAGAGACAGCTGCGGACCTTCCACTTTCATTTTTGTTCAACCAAGAAAGAATGAACCGCATGGTTGAATACAATGTTGAAAGCGGAGGTCTTGGTTTGGATGAAATGATCAAAACGTTAATTGACAGAACATGGAAAGCTCCCCGTCGAAACGGAATGGAAGGATTGATTCAAATGCAAACAGAACAGGTACTGCTTACTTATTTGCTTGCAAGCTCGGTAAACGATAACCTCTCGTTCCTTTCCAAAGGCATTGTTGACAAGGCATTAGCTGATTTAAAAACTTTCATTGAGAATAAAAGAAAAACTTCCAATGATGCTACCTACTCAGGTCATTTGCTATTGGCGCTAGAAAGAATGAAGGCACCGGAAAAATCAAAACCAACTTTGCATGAAGAGGCGCCGCCGGGCGCACCAATTGGATGCGACGTTGAGTAAATTTTTGACAGATTTGCTCCGCCCAAATAATAAAATATCCTTTCATTAGGGTTTTTATGCCATGCACTGTACTATTTATTGCATAGTACAGTGCAATATTTTTACTTTGGTGAATTATTTACATCAAAAGAAAACCATCATGAAAAAGATTTTATTATTAATAGCCGTTTTTACAATTCTTGCTTTTGCAGGCCGGGCTCAATGCAACGGGAACGTCAATTTCATTTCTTCGAAATCGCAAATGGTCAATCAAAAAGGAGAAGTACTAGGCAGCAAAGACGGGACTACGGTTATTGAAATCACTAAAAAATCGGTAAGTCTTACATTCAATGGAGATGAAAAAACGACCTTAGCCGGGGAAATTAAAGAGGAAAAATGCGAGTGGGGCGAACCTTTTAAAAATGGGAAGTCAATAATTAAAGCGGTATTGGAAGATGCTGGCGGCGACGTAAAACATGTTACCTTAACTATTGAAGCCAAAGACGGAAAAATTACCATTACCGGTGATGCAGAAGAAAGACCTAATGAAAGGATAAAATTTGATGTTGACAAGTACGAACTGAAATAGCAATATACTTTTGATTTTACCTTTACGTTACTTAAGCAGTACATTTTCTCATAAAGCAGTCAATTTTTTTCGACCCCTGTTTCCACAGGGGTTTATTTTTTTCAAACTAACTTTCCCAAACAATTTTGTTTATGGATTTTGTAATGCTTCGAAGCTTTGATAATTACATTGATGCTCACATCGTGAAAGGAAGACTCGACGCAGAAAATATTCCTTGTTGGCTAAAGGATGAAAATGTAAGCAGTTTGATCGTGGATCCGATCCTGACCAATGTTCTTGGGGGAATCAAATTAATGGTACCAAAAGATCAACTCGAAAAAGCAAACCAGATTCTGAGCCAGCCACCGGGAAACACCCCGGCGGATTAGTTCAAAAACACTTTCCCTTTCATAACATTTTATGCGAAATCTTTTTTTCAATCCTTACCTTTCCTTTACAAAAAAGATTACCATGAAACATTTTCTTTCACTGATGCTTGCAACAGGTTTTTTATTCTCGTTTAATTTACTCCACGCACAACAACAGGATAAGTCAAAACGTCCAAGCCCGCCGGCAACCGTTACACAAAAAATTAATAGCGGCGCTACAGTCACAATAGATTATAGTCAACCCTCGGTAAAAGGAAGAACGATTGGCAAAGATGTAGAACCTTTTAAAGACAGCGTATGGCGCATGGGTGCAAATGAAGCAACTGTTTTTTCAACAGATAAAGATGTAACCATCAACGGACAAAAATTACCAGCCGGGAAATATTCTTTGTTTGGTGTTTGGACAGACAAAGGTTACGATCTGATTTTTAATACAGTTTACAAAATTTGGGGAACGCAACATTGGGAAAATCACCAGAAAGATATTTTAAAAGTTCCTGCTACAATTACCACCTCAAAAGCCTCGACAGAAAAACTCACCTACACCATTGATAAATCCGGATTGGTAACATTAAAGTGGGGACCAGAAGTCATCAGCTTTAACGTTAAATAAAATATCAACAAAAGTTGTTCTTGCAAGCGAACTCATGCAAATAGTGGCATATTTTTTTAAGCACATCAAAAAAAGACAGTTATGAAAAAAGCGTATTTGACCTTATTGACAGTGCTTACAAATATTTATTTATTTGCACAAGATAAAGCAGTAGATGTTGATGTAAATAAAACAACAACTACAACTTCTAACAGCAGCAACTGGTATGCTTCGCCCTGGGTGTGGATTGTTGGTGCAGCAATATTTATTTTGTTATTAGTTGCCCTCACAAGTGGAGGAAGAGACAGAAGCGACAGAGTAATTGTGAAAAAAACGGTAACACGGGATACAGATGTATAACGTTCAAAATAACCTGGTAAAAATGCCCTGCATAAGCCAGGGCATTTTTATTTAGAGATCAGGCTTTTGAAAAACTACTTTCATAAAAAAAGGCTGACGAATCTGTCAGCCTTTTTAAGTTTGATAAAGCTATTAATTGAAAATATAGCGAACACCAATTTGAACCTGGTAGCGGGAACTTTGACTGCTGCTATTTTGGAATGTAGACGTCAAAGGAATTTGGTTTGCCGCATCCAGATATGGGAAGCTGAATACAGGCTTTCCTGCATTGACTCCCGTGGTTTCAACTCTCTTGAAGTTTAAAAGAGTTGTTCTGTTTGGAATGCGATAGATGCCCCAGTTGCTATTCAACAAATTCCCAAAGTTGAAAATATCTGCTGTAAAGCGAAGCGTGTTTGTTTTCTTTCCCGTTTTGATCATGAAGTCTTGAGTGAAGTTCAGATCAAGACGCTTGTAGAAAGGCAATAATAGTGCGTTTCTTTCAGCATACTGTCCTCTTTTCTTGCTTAAATAAGGATCTTGATTGATGTAGGTATTCAATTGTCCCCAAATTACTGCCGCGCTTCTCGTATCTGAAGAATTCACTCCTTCCAACACAATATCATTCTGATCTTTTGGAACGTAAACCAGATCGTTGGTTGTTAATCCATCGTTATTCAAATCACCACTGTAAGTATAAGTTGCAGTTCCGCCATTGGCTGCTTCGAATGTCACGCCCAGCGAGGTAGCAAAATACTTTGCATATTCTTTACGATAAAATGCTGCAGCAATTACACGATTCGGTTGATAAAAGTTAGAATAAGATGTAACGTCTGCGTTTGGATCACCTGAAACCGAACGGTCTCTCCACATTGATTGTGCAATAGAACCACCGTCATTTACTGAACGGCTGTCACCGCGAGAGTAAGCAATCATAGTGTACAGATTTTTTACATTACGCTGCAATTGCAAAGTAATATTGTAGGTATATCCTTTGTTCGTATTTCTCATCAAGATCGCATCTGTTATATCTGGATTGTTTAATGTTGCACCTCCCGATCCACTATAGATTTTTGTTGATGAATAACGAAGCCGGTTATCCGATCCCACCAATGGTGTGCCTGTTGAAGGAAGGTTCACGTTCTGGTAGTAAATACCGTTGATATCTTTTGAAAAGATTCCTTCTAAAGTTCCTGTAATGTCAAAAGGAAGTCTATGGTCTACGGCAAGGTTTGATCTGAACAACTGTGGAAATTTAAAATCATGGGCCGTAACGGCAAGATTGTATTGTGTATTGGCACCAGCATTCGACGGTCTGTAAGCATTGACATCCGGGTTAAACGCCACGCCCGATGTGTTTACGAAAGAACCGAAGTCCACACCATTATTACTTGCCTGGTTGCTGATCCATACAAACGGAGGTGCACCTGCAAATATTCCCAATCCTCCACGAACCTGTGTTGTTTTATCACCTTTTACATCCCAGTTAAATCCAAATCTGGGTGACCATAAAATAGAAGTCTTCGGTCCCTCGCCTGTGCTGATACGGGCACCATCACGAAATACTAAATTATCTGCTACAGTATTTGCAATAAATGTATTGTCGAAAATTGGAACATCAGCTCTCAAGCCCAATGTCAACACCAAGTTGTTTGTTGCATTCCATTTATCCTGCGCAAAAAATCCTAACTGCAATGCACCAATTTTTGCATAGGGAAACTCGCCGCCTTTACGTGCTGAATAGCGCAATTCATAACGGTAAGCCGTTGCTGCACCACCATTCGCACTGGCATAAAAATCAGCAAGGCTTTTGAAACGATAGGCACCATAATAGTTGGGGGCAAATCCATTCAAAAACCTGTTATAAGAATTTTGTGTTCCGAAAGTGAAGTTGTGTTTGCCGTGATACAAATTCAGGATGTCGTTGAACTGGTAAGTATCAGTGTTCAATTTATTGTACGCGGTAAACGGCTCATAACCAAATGCGGTGAAAGAACTTCCTGCACCGTTTTCAATGTCAACTAAGGGGAATATACCACCGGGGCTACTTCTAAAATCTCTTAGTTGATTGTATCCAACCTGCAATTTGTTTGAAAGCTTATTGCTGAAACGTGTATTCAACTCGGCAATTACAATATTGAAATTGTTATTGATGATATAGGAAGAAGCAAAGAAAGGCATCGCAGTGGTACTTGGCTGACGGCCACTTCCCGGTGCGCCACTATTGCTTGGCGGCACATTTCTCCATGACTTCAGGTAAAAATAGTTTACGTTAAATGTATTCTTGCTGTTGATGTTTACATCAATTCTTGCTGTGATTTTATCACTGTAAGTTTTATAGTTGTAATTCTCGTAAGGTCCTGCATTATAACCATAAGTTGTTTTCAGGAATTGTGCTAAAGCATCCAAATCTTCGGCCTTTGCCTGTGAAATACCTGTTCCGGAGGAACCATTGCGGCTTGCAACCAAACTTGTCGCTGGAGAACTTTGGCGTTCCTGCTCTCCGCTCACAAAAAAGAACAATTTATTTTTAATAAGATAACCACCGAGATATGCACCCCTGTTATTGAAATCAAATTGTTGCTTTGCCAATTTAGTTGGTCCAACTTCCCAACCGGTTAAGCCGGGGGTTTTCCAGTAAGAATAAACGCTTCCCTTAAAATCGTTAGTCCCACTTTTTGTTACTGAGTTGATGCCCGCGCCCGTAAAATTTCCGAGAGTAACATCATAAGGTGCGATGTTTACCTGTATCTGCTCTAAGGCATCAACACTGATTGGTTGCGTATTGGTTTGTCCGCCTAAACCGGCAGCCAGGCCAAATGTGTTGTTGAAAGACGCACCATTCACAGTAAGATTATTGTATGAATTGTTTCTTCCCGCAAAACTGCTGGTTCCGTAAACCACGTTACTGTTGGCCGTTGGAGTCAACCTTGTAAAATCGTTAATACTGCGATTGATTGTTGGCAACCTGTCAATTTGCTGGCGTGTAATTACCTCAGCAGAACCTGTACGGCTTTTGCTAAACACCTTATCTGATCTTGTGGCAGCAACGGTTACCATTTCAAGCGAACCCGCACTTGGCTTCAGGTTAAAGTCTGCCTTGTAAGCAGTACCCAATGATAATGTAATATCAGATTGTTTTTCCTGTTGAAAGCCTACAAAGCTCACAGTAACTTCATAAGGGCCGCCTACACGGACATTCGATAAATTGTAACGTCCGTCCTGGCGCGTTGTAGTTGTGTATTTGGTTCCTGTCGGCAAATGAACTGCCATAACAGTTGCTCCTTGTAAAGGCTTATTATCACCAAGAACAATTCCCTGAATTTCAGAGGTTGTTTCCTGGGAGAACAATTTTACAAAGGAGATTAAAACAAAACATAAAAGCAATAATGAATTCTTCAATCTCATAAATGTCAAAATTTTGCCGCAAAATTGCAGCGTTAGAAAAGCAGTCAAGATTATTTTATTGTTATCAGTTCAAATGATGATCGAGATCAACACATGAAATAAAAATAAAAACTCTCTTGAAAAATGACGGCGGCAAAATAGAGCTTTTGTTAATTAAACTAAATAAATTTTATCCCCTTTGCTGACATCAAAAATTAATGGAAGAAATGGAATACCGATTTAATAATCAATTAATCTCACTGGGTTTATTGCAAAACTATCTTGCAAAGCGAAAGTCATTTTTCTCATGTGCAGCAATCCCGGTGTTTTCACATTGGGATTCTTTTATTCATTTAGGCTTCCCATACTCACACGAAAGTTTATCATTCAACCGATGTTGAAAATATTTTGAAAATGAATCAAAACATTATACAAAACAAAAGGCTAGCCTTTGCTAACCTTTTCAACTTTTTTTCAACATCGATCACTTACCACCAGGCCCGGTAAACAGTATTGTCCTGCCCTCCCATGTTTTTCAACTCCGCCTGGTAATTGGAACTGTTGATACTTTTTTCGGTAGTAGGATATAAAAATCTCAAAGCAATCTTACCACCATTGAGATTTACACTTCCTGCTCCAGGATCAAGATTTGGGTAGCCCGTTCTCTTATATTCAATCCAGCCTTCGAGCCCGTTGTTGATGTTTGCAATCCACTTTTGAGTTATGATCTCCTGCAGTGCATTTGCTGTTGAAGAATTGTCAAAGGCCACGCCTGAATGAGTTAAATAATTAGTAGCTGTCGGTGCATCAAGCCCGATTTCTGAAAATGCTCCTATCACACCTGCATTATAATAATTTTCTGCACTTCCGGTGATCAAACCTTTCAGTGCGGCTTCCGCAAGAATGAATTCTTGTTCCGCATAAGTCATCACTCTTGCTTTAAGTAAACTTTTATTACTGCCTGAAGTAAAGCTTGAGCTGAAATTAGATGCGCTGCTGCTTTGTGCGGATGTAGCGTCAACCACTAAAGGCATCCCTCCATAATTGGAAAAACTAAAAGGAGCAGCAGACGATACGCCTGCCACCGGATTAAAGTAAGCAGTAATTCTAGCCTGATCATTGGTGCTGACAAATGTGTTGTACAATAAACTGCTCATATACTTTACAGCAAAGTCGCCTGCGCGTTCGGTAAGGCTCGGAAAATTATACGGCGTGGTAGTTGGTAATGCAAGCGATGCACTTTGACCGGCGTTTTGCATCAATGTTCCATCGCTAACGATGCTTTGCATTTCTGAAGCAACGTCCATCTTGGATGATACGCGAAGTAAATAACGAAGACGCAATGCGTTGATAAATCTTCTCCATGAAGTAGCATTCGAATTATACAAAAGATCTCCACCAATCAAGCCATTTGGATTTGTTTTAAGTAAACTATCCGCCCGCCTTAAACCTGGAAGAACGCCAATGTTTGGATCAGTGTAAACGGTCTGTTGTGCATCATATTTCGGTGTATATACCCCACTGCTTCCCTGTAAAGCTTCCACGAAGGGAATATCGCCCCACAACTCTGTTAGCTGCGCAAACGCATAACAACGAAGCGTAAGAGCCGCAGCCTGAAGCAACGCATTTTTTTGTGCCTGCCCAATACCATAAAGAGTGTTAGCATCCCTTGCAGCTTCATAAAGAACATTCCAATAAGGTTCATTAGTCACAGGCGAAAATCTCGCGGCCTGGTTATAATACGACTGGCTGAATGTTGCCTGCTGGCTTAAGCCATTGCCAAGCGTCCATGCAATAGTTGCGTTGTTATAAAACTCACTCACAATAGTATTCGACAACAACGTTGTTGCATCGGGTTTCTCAAGACTATTCGGATTTTGGTTGACTTTATCCAACTCTTTTTTACACGATGTCAACGCGAGAAAAGCAATGAGAGCAATGTATAGTAATGAAGTTTTCGTTTTCATGATCGTTTCATTGATTGATTATCATTAAAATTTCAATCCTAGCGAAAAGCCAAGACTTTTAGTGGAAGGAATGCTTAAGAATTCAACACCGGGCAAAATTTGCTGTCCACGCAAAGCCAGCGTTTCAGGGTCGACATCTTTACACTGGGTGAACTCGACAATATTTCTTCCGATCAAAGAGAAATTCAAATTGGCCTTTGATGTTTTTCCAAAAACATTTTTGAAAGTATAGCCCAATCGAACCTCCCGCAACTTTAGGTAAGAAGCGTTATACATGAAGGCTTCATTGTTGGAAGCGTTGTAGTAAGCGTTGTAGTAGGTAGCAGCATCCACTTTCACATTGTTAGGTACATACTTTCCACTGCCATCCAGCATAACACCGTTACCTATGATACCGGTTTGTCTGCCCGGCAAAGTTTCAACCGACATACCTCCTGCAAGTATTCCCAATTCTGTGTAAGAGAAAAACCTTCCGCCCTGGTGCCAATCCCAAAGAAAATCAAGATTGAAGTTTTTGTATGAAAGATGGTTACTCCAGCCGAGAACAAAATCGGGATTGTAGTTTCCTAAAAGCGAATCCTGTGATGAAGTGAACTGAGGAACCCCGTTCTTATAAATGATGTTTCCGTTTGGATCTCTTTTGAAGCCGTTACCATACATGTTGCCCAGCCGTTCGCCCACTTTAGCATCATATTGAATGGCACGGAAGTAACGATCGTATTGAGTAACCTGCGCATAAACATAAGTATTGATGCCTTCGGGCAATTTGGTAACCTTAGCCATATTATGACTAAAATTGAAATTCGTATTCCAATTCAAGCCTGCGCTGGAACGAAGAACATCAGCGGATAACATGATCTCAATTCCCTTGTTATTGATAGAAGCGCCGTTCACAAATGCATTGGTATAACCGGAAGACACTGGAATTGGCAATTGCACCACTTCATTTTTTGTATCCGAGTTATAATAAGTGAGGTCCAAATCAATTCTGTTGTGAAGCAGACGTGTTTCCAAACCAAATTCTTGTGTTGTAGTGGAAGACGGTTTTAAATTTATATTGGCCAACACAGGATTTGCGGTAGTTAAAGGATAACTTCCAAATGGCGTGTTGGTAAGGAATGTGTTTTGAATAGAATACGGATCGGCATCGCGTCCGACCTGTGCTACAGAGGCTCTTAGTTTCAAATAATTGATAGCACTTGGCAACCGCATCATATCGGAAACAATAGCACTTAAAGAGGCAGAAGGGTAAAAATAAGAATTGTGATTTGTTGGCAGCGTGCTCGAATGATCGTTTCTTCCTGTAACGTTTAAAAACAAACGATTTTTATAGGAGAGATCGGCAAAAGCATAAGCACTGTAAATTACCTTATCGAATTTCTCATACAATGTAGGCAATTGATTTTGCGCATTAGAAAAATTGTAAAGTCCCGGAGTAATTAGCGAATTGGCAATATCTCTTCTGTAACTGATATTTTGCGTGAATCTGTTACCACCAACCGATGCATCAATATCAAAGTTGTAATTGATTTTCTTTTTATAGCTCAGAAGAAAATCAGTGTTGTTTTCAAAATAGTTTACATCATCGCTCCTGAATCCGCCGGTTGGGAAACGCACTGTCGTGAATGCCCTATGTCCTTCGCGATGATCGTTATAATAATCAGTTCCCGTGCGCACCACCGCATCAAGGTTATCGTTGATTTCGTACTTAAGTGAAGCATTTCCAATAATCCTGTCTTTATCAAAGCTGTTGGTATTGTCATACATCGTCACGTATGGATTATCATGGTTTGCCCAATAGCGGAATTGATTTAATTGATCACGACCAGACTGCCACTGTTTTTTCAATGAATTCAGATCGATATTTATTGGCATACCATAGACTCCAAAATAAGTGTACATCACACTTTCTGATCCGTAACCAATATTCGGACGGTTATCGCTGCTGCTATTGATGTAATTGAGAAAATAATCCGAACTTAATTTATCATTGAATTTGTGGGAAGCACGAAGCGCTACATCATATCTCTTCAAATCAGTGTTAGGCAGGATACCCCGGTTATAGAGATTGCTTATAGAAAGGCGATAACTGCCGTTTTCATTTGCACCACCAAAAGAAATATTGTTTTGTGTAGTTACACCTGTTTGAAGAAAGTTTTTAAAATGATCAGAATGTCCAATCCATGGTGTTCCTGTAACCGTACCGGGAGTTACACTGCGGGCAATGAGATCCCCAGCCTGCAACCCGTTTCCATAAGGACTGTCAAATTGTACAACTAACAAATTTGGATCAAATTTCAATCCCCAGTTAGGTATGTTGTTTTCGGTTGAAGCAGCTCCATTTATAAAAGCATAAGTTGTGGGTGTACCTGAAAGCGGGTAAGCATCAATACCTGCACCGTATTGATTTTGCAAACGTGGCAGCTTCAAAGGTGTTTCGAAAGTAGTGGTTGAATTAAATTCTACTCCTGTTGTTCCTTTTTCTGTCCTGCCTCTCTTTGTCGTGATCACGATAGCACCGTTGGCAGCTCTTGACCCGTATAAGGCTGCAGAAGTGGATCCCTTTAATACCGTAACCTTATCAATATCATTCGGATTGATTTCTGCAGCTCCATTGCCCCAGTCCACCTCTGCCCATGTTCCCTGGCTGGAAGAATTTTCAATTGCATTATTAAAGAATGTTTCATTATTGATAGGCACACCATCTACAACAAACAAAGGCTGATTGGTTCCTGAAAAGGAATTCTCGCCACGAACAACAACACGAGATGTAGATCCAACACCGGCTCCGCCATTGGTAATATAAACACCAGCAACCTTACCCTGAAGATTGTTGATAAGATTGGGATCTTGCGACTGCGTCAGCTGGGATGTATTTACAGATTGCACTGAATAAGCAAGAGCTCTCTTTTGCTTACCAATTCCAAGCGCAGTAACAACGACCTCACTCAATGAACTTGAAGAACGCTTTAATGAAATCGTAATTTCTGTTTTACCATTAACCTGTACTTTGTTGGAAATATAACCAACATAAGAAACGATTAAACTACCATTTGAAGGTGCGTTGATACTAAATTTTCCGTCTGCACCGGATTGTGCAGCGCTTTTACTGCTTTGAACAATAATCGAAGCATTGGAAATCGGAGACCCGGTAGAATCATCAACGACCTTACCGTTTAGGGAAAGAATGTTTTGGCTATAAACAGCACAGGAAACAATAACCGAAAAACTAAGTAAAACTGCTTTAGCAAAGCTTGAATAAATTGTTTTAGTAACTGATTTTCTCATAAAAACTTTTTGAATCGCGAAAAGATGGGAGACGATAATCCTTAACTATATGGCCTGGATCGATAAGATCATTGTGCTTCAAATGCCGAAAATGCATCTGTTATAATTTGCTGCAAAGGACGTCTTCGCACGTTACCGGTTTGTTACGCCATTATTAATGAACTGTAAAGCCAATGTTACGCTAATGTTACTTGCACGATGTCTATTGTAATAATTTATTGCTGCGACCAAGCACTTGGCAGATAAACAAAAAGGTATTGGAAAACAATATCCCAAATGCAGTATTGCGACACTGCAGCAAAAGAAGGAAAAACTATTGTTGTCAGGTTACAATTTCAGCGATTATAATCAGGATAAACAAGCCAACAATTGCCGCATCGAAAAAATAATTTTCAATACGCTTATTTTTTTCCACAATGTAGTCTTCTATAAAATTATCGAACAGGTTCATTGCTGTCTTTCTTTGTTCCTGCTAACAATCCTAACCCAAACACGAATAATATAATAGCAATTTGCTGAAGTATCATAGCCTTTTATTGATACTTCAAAGAATACACTTTAGTGTGAACCTACTATTATGAATTTGTTATTGAATTGATATTTCTCACCACAGAACATGATCTTTGTTGTCACTCAAAAATCTCACATTAGATAATACCATTTCGAACTGCAGAAATAAGTTTTTAATTTCTTAACCGGCGCTTAATTTAGAATTAACATTCAATCCGGTTCTTTACCATCAAAAACTGAAATGAGTAAACGACCCTGGAAAAAAGAGAAGCAAAAAACATCAACGCTCATTCTTTCAATTTGCATCCTGTTAATTTCCGCATGTCATTCAAATTTGCTTTTAGCAAAATCAGTTGCTGATTTACCCCCTGTTGTTGCGCAATCATTTTCACAGCAATATCCCCACACAACCATAAAAAGCGTCAAAAAAGACAACAACACATTCACCCTTCAGTTTATCAACAACAACAGGGCCGCCGAAGCGAGTTTTTCACAAGACGGCAAATGGCTTCAAACCACCACTCGGATTAAACATGCTTCCAAATTGCCTCCAAACATTAAAAATGCTTTCGACAGCAGCCAGTATGCTTCCTGGTACATAAATAATATTAGTAAATGCGAAATGCCAAATGAAAGCAGCTATAGTTTTGAAATCAGTAATGGCAATTTGCTCGACTCCGATCACAGCGACGCTTTTTTACAAACACGCCGTTTAAGCATTGACCGTAATGGCGGAGTAAAAATTTACCAATTGCAATAATAAGGTCATCAGCATCTCAAATATTTAATACAGTCTCGAATAGAGATTTATTTCCAATCGACCCCTGTTTCTACAGGGGTTTTTTCTTCGTAACAAATCAGTAATCTTCCGGTAACAATTTGGTAACATTGAAGTTCGTCCTTTGCTTTCGGAAATAAATCTGAGACATGTACAAGAGCAAATCTTATCTCGTCATTACACTTGCTATTCTTTCCTTGTCGCTAAATGCACAACAAAAAGCACAAACCGATTCCAGTTTTAAACCGGGCGGAAAATTATGGGGCTATGCATTCGGCGATTATTATTACAAAGCACATTCCGATCCTTTCAATCGCGGAGGTGCCAACCAATACACCGGAATAGAAAAAGGAAGAAATGCTTTTCAAATTCGCCGTGTTTACTTGGGCTACAATTACGATATCACCTCAAAATTTGCAGCAGAAATGTTGCTGGCTGCCGAGGATAATACTACCACCTCTGCAGGTGTAACCAGTGGCGATCTTTTAACTGATAACAAGCTGAGTTTTTACATCAAGCTTGCCAACCTGCGCTGGAAAAATATTTGGAAAGGAACTGATTTTGTTATTGGCCAGGTTGCTACGCCTGCCTTCCCCTTACTTGCCGAATCCATTTGGGGATATCGCTCAGTAGAAAGAACGGTGGCGGATATGCGTCGAACGCCTTCTTATGATCTGGGCGCAACGCTGCAGGGGAAATTCGATGACAAGGGGAATTTTGGTTACGACCTTATGGTAGGAAACGGCACCGGCGCCAAACCTGAGAATGACAAGTTCAAGAAATTTTATGGGGATGTGTTTGCAAAGTTTTTGGATAAGCGATTGGTATTGGATCTGTATGCCGATTATGAAAGAGTAAACCGCACAACAACCTGGCACCATTCACGCAATATGGTAAAAGCTCTCCTTGCTTACACAACGCCTGCTTTTACAGTCGGTGTGGAAGCTTTTGTCAACCATGGTCAAAATGATGTTGTCGGAATGAATGGAGCAGTAAAAGATACGCTTTCAGCAAATGCACAAGCCATTTCCACCTACATCAAAGGAAGCATTGTTAAAGACAAGCTTGGATTTTTCGTAAGGATGGATAATTACAATCCTGATGTAAATTATCACAGCAACCTATATACTTCCTATAAAGGACTCTCAGGAAACTATGAACCCAACAATAAAGAAATGTTTTTTACAACAGGTATTGATTTCACGCCTGTAAAAAACGTCCACTTTATACCGAATGTTTGGTATAGCAGGTACACATCCAATCAAAGCGGGTTAACCGGTTCAGCATACAGGGATCATGATTTGGTTTACAGACTTACATTCTACTACGTATACAGATAAACACTAAATAACTACTTAAATTAAAAGAACATGAATTCAATAAAATCATTTTTCAAAATCTCTTTATTAAGTGCATTGGCATTTACGGGAAGTTCCTTGTTGTCCTGCAACAATCCCGACACAACCAAAACAGGCGGTTCAGAAAACGACAATACACTGATTGGTGCGGGAAGCACTTTTGTATATCCGCTTTTCTCTAAACAATTTGCCGAATACAACAAGCAAACTGGTTTGAAAGTAAATTACCAGTCAATTGGTTCAGGTGGGGGCATTCAGCAACTGATGCACAAAACAGTTGATTTCGGCGATTCTGATGCTCCGCTAAATGATGAACAAACACAACAAATGGGTGCACCGGTTTTGCATATTCCAATGTGTTCAGGTGCTGTTGTCATTTCTTATAATCTTCCTGGCTTGAAAGACACATTGAAATTAACGCCCGATGTAATTGCAAACATTTTCCTGGGGAAGGTAAAGGCATGGAATGATGCGCAAATTGCAGCAGTGAATGCAGGTGTCCAGCTGCCATCAACTCCCATTGTGGTTGCACATCGTTCCGATGGAAGCGGCACTACAAACATTTTCACTACCTATCTTTCAAAAGTAAGCCCGCAGTGGAACACAAGCCCCGGTAAAGGTTCTTCTATCAACTGGCCTATTGGATTAGGTGGAAAAGGAAACGAAGGCGTTGCAGGCCTGGTTAAACAAACTCCTGGCGCAATTGGTTATGTTGAATTGGCTTATGCGATTCAAAACAAGATGGCTTTTGCAAAAGTTCAAAACAAAGCAGGCAATTTCATCACACCTTCTGTAGCATCAACAAGTGCAGCGAGCAATATTCAATTACCTGAAGATTCAAAAGTTTCATTAACAAATACCGATGCAGCCGATGGTTATCCTATTAGCGGTTTTACCTGGGCATTGGTTTATAAAGAGCAGAAGTACGATAATCGTTCGCAAGGCAGGGCTACTAATTTGCTCAAGCTATTGTGGTGGAATATTCATGACGGACAAAAATTTTGTGAAGCTTTGAACTACGCCCCGCTGTCATCGTCGGCAGTAACGGTAGCTGAGAAAATTTTGCATTCAGCAACGTATGATGGCAAACAAATCTTACAATAATATTAGTGATGAAACAATCGACAATTACCCGCAGCTGCGGGTAATTGCGTGATACAATTATGGAGATAAGGCATTTTTTTTCGCTAAGAAAGGTAAGAGCTGAAGCAGCTTTCAAACGGACACTGCTCATCACATCCATTGTGATGATTGTCATTGCCCTTGGAATATTTCTCACCTTGCTGGTTCATTCCATGCCTTCTATAAAAGCATTGGGTTTAAAATACCTGTGGGGAAAAACATGGGATCCTGTCAGCAATATTTACGGTGGACTTCCTTTTTTATTGGGAACGCTTCTCACTTCCTTTTTAGCATTGATCATCTCAGTTCCGTTTTCTTACGCAATCGCGATTTATTTGGGTGAATACAAAACCACAGGTTGGCTGTCAGGCTTTTTAAAAAATATTGTGGAATTGGTTGCTGCAGTACCCTCAGTCATTTATGGATTTTGGGCGTTGGTAGTGTTGGTTCCTATTGTACGAACCATAGAAACTAAATTTGGAGTAGCACCTTATGGTGTTGGAATTTTCACAGCCTCGCTGGTGCTTGCCATCATGATCATTCCCTACGCAGCTTCATTGGGCAGAGAACTGATCCGCCTAACGCCATCAGCTCTTAAAGAAGGTGCCTATTCTTTAGGTGCAACCCGGTATGAAGTGCTGAAAAATATTACACTTCCCTATACCAAATCCGGTTTATTTGCCGGCTTGCTTTTATCGTTAGGAAGAGCATTGGGTGAAACAATGGCAGTAACGATGGTGATCGGCAATTCAAATATGCTTCCAGCAAACATCTTTGCTCCATCCAACACCATGGCCAGTGTAATTGCGAATGAATTTACAGAAGCCGATCGCACAGTTTATCTCTCGGCGTTAATTGAGTTGGGACTGCTGTTGTTTTTAGTTACGGTGGTCATCAATATTATAGGCAAAGCTGTTATTAAACGATTTACAAACGAATAATATGTTCAGAGGAGTAAAATTTAGGTTGTGGAAGAGCAGGGCATTCGAAGCTCTTATTATCCTTTTTGCTTTTTTGATTACGCTTCCTTTGTTTGCCATTATTTACTACGTGGTAAAAACAGGCATTGCCCAAATCAACTGGAATTTTCTTACAAATATTCCTCAGCCTGTTGGTGAACTGGGCGGTGGAATTGCCAACGCTTTGGTCGGAAGCATCTTAATTGTTTTAATAGCAACTGCGATTGCAGTTCCCCTTGGAATTCTCTGTGGGATTTATTTGAGTGAAAATAGTAACAGCAAAATTTCATACTGGAGCCGCCTTGCTGTGGACATTCTTCAGGGCACTCCGTCTATCGTCATTGGCATCGTAATTTACTTCTGGGTGGTAAAACCCCGCGGAGGCTTTTCAGCGTTGTCTGGAAGTATTGCCTTAGCAATCATGATGCTGCCGATCATCATACGATCAACAGAAGAGAATTTAAAATTGATTCCTTCTTCATTGAAAGAAGCCGGCCTTGCATTAGGGCTCCCTTACCAAAAAGTAATTCTTCGAATTATTATTCCTTGCGGCTTCAGTGGAATTTTATCAGGAATTATGCTAGCCGTGGCAAGAGTGGCAGGCGAAACGGCACCGCTGTTATTTACAGCATTCGGTAATCCTTACTTGAGCACCAATCTTTTGAAGCCAATGCAAAGTCTCCCTTTGCTCATTTTTAATTATGCCACCAGTCCATACGATGAATGGCATCAACTTGCCTGGGGAGCATCAACAATACTTCTAATCTGGGTACTGCTATTGAATATTTCTACAAAGCTGATAACAAGAAAATGGAAAGTACAATTATAAAAAGTGAAAATTTTAACGCTTACTTCGGAGCCAATCATGTGGTAAAGAATGTGACAATGGACATTCCGAAAAATCATGTCGTTTCAGTAATGGGTCCTTCAGGTTGCGGAAAAACTACTTTTTTACGTTGCATCAATCGCATGCACGAATTAATTCCGGGGGCAAAAACAGAAGGCAAAATATTTCTGCACAATGATGACGTTTATGATCTTAATGCAATTTTAGTTCGGTTAAAAATCGGAATGGTGTTTCAACGCCCCAATCCTTTTCCAAACCTCAGTATTTATGACAATGTAATTGCAGGATATAAATTGAATGGAATAAAACTTTCTAAAAAAGATAAAGATCAGATTGTTGAAAGCTCACTTTCAAAAGCGGCATTATGGAATGAAGTGAAAGATACCCTGCACAAAAAAGGTTCTTTTCTTTCCGGCGGTCAACAACAACGTTTGTGCATTGCACGGGCAATAGCCATGGAGCCCGAAGTGTTATTACTCGATGAACCCACCTCTGCACTCGACCCGATTTCTACTGCAAGCATTGAAGATCTTTTATCAGAATTAAAAAAGAACTTTACGATCATCATTGTTACACACAATATGCAGCAGGCAGCAAGGGTGAGTGATAGAACCGCATTCTTCTATTTAGGCGAATTGGTTGAATATGAAAATACCCGGAAGATGTTTACAGAGCCAAGTGACCCGAGAACTCAAAACTACATTACAGGAAGATTCAGTTAATTTCATTTACAGCCATAAACATTCATCATGACAAAACTAGATCTTGAACTGAGCGCAATAAAAGAAGAAACTATAGAAATGTGGAAGCTTGTTCAATCTCAATTGCAAAAAGGGCTTTCTGCACTTTTGAATTTTGATAAAGACCTTGCACGTGAAATTGTATTGATCGAAAAAAGAGTGAACGGTGCCGAATTAAAAATTGACAGGGATTGTGAAGATATTTTCGCCCTGTATTCTCCCGTTGCAGTTGACTTACGTTTTTTGTTGGCTGTATTAAAAATTAATACTAACCTCGAACGCATTGGCGACATTGCAGAAGGCATTGCTAAAATGATTCTCGACACAAAAGAACCCTTCAATAAATCCTTACTTGATGAAACGATGGTGATTGAAATGTATGACGAGTGTTTGCAGATGGTATCGGAAATTCTCAATGCGTTCGAAAAAGAAGACAGTGCCATTGCCCGCAGCATTTTTAAAAGAGACGAGCTGTTGGATGAAATAAACAGGAAAGCCAATGATTTGATTGCCAAATATGTTGCTAACCATGCAAACGATCTTGAACAGTCGCTAACCATTTTGTCAATGATAAGGAGATTGGAACGCATCGGCGACCAGGCGGAAAATATTGCAGAAGAAATCATTTTTTACATTGAAGCGAAGGTGCTTAAACATTTGTCAAAAAAAGATAAGAACCAGGAGTAATTCTTCCCCGGTATTACACAGCAATAGCACTTAACAATAAGATAATAATTAGATAACATCAACCCCATTGTTCATTGAGCCAATTTTCCAAAATTGTGGTAAGCCTTTGTGTCAATCAACGAAAAAGAAATAATATGCCTTACCTGCAGTCTATAAGCAAGGAAGTAAAAGAAATGTGGTCATTGGTATTGTCGCAGCACCAAAAATCTTTGACGGCTCTTTCCGATTTTGACAAAGACCTGGCCCGTGAAATTATTTTGATTGAAGAAAGGGTAAATAGCTCAGAACAATTTATTGAAAGTGATTGCGAGAATTATTTCTCATTGGAAAATACAGGTCCTGGTGCTGTTTCGTTTGTAATGTATATCTTGAAAATTACCCGCCGCCTTGAAATTATGGGTGACCTCGCTAAAAAAATAGCAAACGAAATACTTAAAACAAATTCCAGATTCAACAATCAGTTACTCACCACCATAAATATAATGGAGCTGTTCAAAAAATCTAACCAGGTTTTAGAACTCTCTTCAGATGCCTTCAATCAAAACGATCACTCTGTTGCACAATTAACACAGGCTCGCATACATGTGTTTCGTGATATGGCCTCTGAAACCAATTATTTACTTGTTCGACATTTAGACGAAAATCCCCAGGACCTGGATGAGGCTTTGAATTTATTTTCAATTATTGAAACTCTGAAACGGGTTGCAGACCTTGCACACAGCATTTGCGAATCGATCCTACACAACGACACGGCAGAAATCACTGCTTAAATCATTACCGGTAACGAAGAATTCGCTTACATTTATTTAGCATGGTTTATGAATACTTAATTGTCAATATTAAGTTATTATTAATTTTTCGTTAAGAACCATGAAGGAAACATTTGCTCCTATCTTCGCTCAACTTTAAAAAATTGAATTATGAATGTGCTGGCAAGACTTCTAGCCCCAAAAAATAAAATTTTTTATGAGCTCTTTGAAAGAAGCGCTGACAACGTTAAGCACATGGGCCAGTTATTGGCGCAGGTAATTGGCGAGCCGGACTTTGATAAAAGACAGGGACTGATTACACAAATGGAAGATGTAGAACATGCCAACGACGAACTTACACATTTGCTTTTTACCGAGCTCGGAAGAAATTTCATCACTCCTTTCGACAGGGAAGATATTCACTACCTCGCATCCTCGCTCGATGATATTGCTGATTATATTTTTGCAACAGCCAAAAAAATCAACTTCTATAGGGTAGACCCTAATGATATCGGCATGCAAAAGCTTTCTGAAATCATATTACAAAGCTGCAAGGAAGTTCGAAAGGCTGTAGGCGAATTGAGAGATATGAAAAACATGAGAGCCATTACGGAGTCGCTTGTAAAAATCAACAGTCTCGAAAATGAAGCCGATGATATTTTTGATATGAGCATTGAAAGACTCTTTGCAATTGAACCTGATGCGAAAGAGGTGATCAAAAAAAGAGAAATTTACCAGGTGATGGAAACGGCTACGGATAAATGTGAGGATGCTGCCAACGTGATTGAATCCATTATTGTAAAATACGCTTAACAAATTAGCTTCCAACAACCGGATTTATTTTTAGTAGTCTTAATCGTTCTTATGACTTTTTTGATTTTTATCGTTGCGTTGGCATTGATTTTTGATTTTACGAATGGTTTTCATGACGCAGCCAATTCAATAGCAACAATTGTTTCCACCAAAGTATTAACGCCTTTTCAAGCCGTACTTTGGGCAGCTGCTTTTAACTTTATTGCGTTCTTTGTTTTTAAAGAACATAAAGTAGCTGGCACCATTGCCAATATTGTTTCGTCACACCTGATCAATTTCCATCTCATTATTTCGGCAACTATTGCTGCCATCAGTTGGAATTTATTAACCTGGTACTATGGAATTCCTTCAAGCTCTTCGCATACTTTGATCGGGGGCCTGGTTGGAGCTGCCGTTGCAGCCGGCGGATTTTCCGGAGTCAACAGTGCTCCAATAATTAAAACCGTAATATTCATGGTGCTTTCCCCAATCGTTGGGATGATCCTGGCCATGATTGTTACTGTCATTGTAGTGTTTTTAAGTCGTAATACGCGACCAAGAAAAGCGGAATCAGCTTTTAAGCGTTTACAATTATTATCTTCTGCCGCACTAAGTCTTTCACACGGCGGTGGCGATTCACAAAAAACAATGGGATTAATTCTCACGGCACTTTGGTTTTATGCGGGTCTTCACGGCGGCACGACATCGTTAGCCGAATATAAAATGCCCGACTGGCTCCCCGTTGCCTGTTATACTGCCATCGCCCTGGGGACTTTGGCTGGTGGCTGGCGTATTGTAAAAACAATGGGAGCAAGAATTACAAAAGTGACTCCTCTCGAAGGTGTATGTGCCGAAGGTGCGGGTGCAATCACACTTTTCTTCACAATTTTGTTAGGCATCCCTGTAAGTACTACACACACCATTACCGGTGCCATCATTGGTGTAGGTGCGACAAAACGTATCAGTGCGGTTCGCTGGGGTGTTACGTTCAACTTGATATGGGCATGGATTCTTACTATTCCTGTGAGCGGATTGATAGCAGGGATAATTTATTTGATCCTCAAAGCTTTCCTTTAGTTTTTTGCTGTATTTACCGACTTTTGCGGCTCAATACATAAAAAATGGCAAAGATCTTAGTTACAGGTGGATGCGGTTACATCGGTGCTCACACCCTGGTCGACCTTATTGAGAACGGTTACGATGTAATTAGTGTTGACAACAACTCTCGTTCCAATGAAGCCATATTAAAAGGTGTCGAAAAAATCACGGGCAGGTCGGTCAAAAATTATAAAGTAGACCTTTGCAATTTCGACGACACATTTGCCATCTTTCAGGAAAATGATGACATCAAAGGCATTATACATTTTGCGGCGTATAAAGCCGTTGGTGAATCGGTTGAAAAACCTTTAATGTATTTTGAAAACAACCTCACATCCCTTGTCAATCTTTTAAAATGTGTCCAGGAATTTCATACACCATGGTTTGTGTTTTCCTCTTCCTGCACGGTTTACGGTGAGCCTGATACTCCCATTGTTACAGAGGAATCTCCTTTAAAACCTGCAGCCTCACCTTATGGCGCCACAAAACAGATGGGCGAACAAATTCTCACGTCATTTGGAAAAACTTCCGATACAAAAATTATTTTACTTCGATATTTTAATCCGGTTGGTGCACATCCTTCTACATTGATTGGCGAGTTACCAGTTGGTAAACCGCAAAATCTTGTGCCTGCCATCACGCAAACTGCCGTTGGCAAACTTCCTAAAATGATTGTGTTTGGTGACGACTATCCAACCAGAGATGGAAGCTGCGTACGTGATTTTATTCATGTATGTGACATTGCTCATGCACACACTTTGGCTATCAAATATCTTGAAGAAGAAAAAAATAAGAACAATCTTGAAATTTTCAATCTCGGCACTGGTAACGGAGTTACTGTTTTGGAAGCTATTAAATCTTTCGAAAAAGTAAGCGATGTAAAATTGAATTATGAAATTGGACCGAGAAGACCGGGTGATATTATTGCCATTTATGCAAACAATGACAAAGCAAAAAATTTACTGGGATGGAATCCCCAATATTCGCTGGATGAAATGATGTTAACCGCGTGGAAATGGGAAAAACGTTTACAGGAAGACGAGCAATTTTTTTCTTCAATCCAATCAGAACTTAATTAACCAATAGATTTGCACTAACATGAAGATGCTTAAAGACATTCAGCCTACAGGTAAAAAAGATACACGCAGCGGCTTCGGCGATGGCATTGTAGAAGCGGCAAGAAAAAATAAAGACATCGTTGCACTCACTGCCGACCTTGCGGGATCGCTGAAATTGCAACAGTTTATAAAAGAATTTCCGGAACGTTTTGTACAGGTTGGAATTGCTGAAGCCAACATGATGGGTATTGCTGCAGGATTAACCATTGGCGGAAAAATTCCCTACACAACAACTTTTGCCAATTTTTCAACCGGCCGGGTATATGATCAAATTCGTCAAAGTATTGCCTACAGCGGAAAGAATGTAAAAATTTGTGCGTCGCATGCCGGTGTCACCTTAGGAGAGGACGGGGCAACGCACCAAATTTTAGAAGATATTGGTTTGATGAAAATGTTGCCGGGCATGACTGTAATTGTCCCCTGCGATTACAATCAGACCAAGCTTGCAACAATGGCTATTGCTGATTTTGTTGGCCCGGTTTACTTAAGATTTGGCCGCCCGAGCTGGCCAATATTTACTGATCCGAACGAGCCGTTTGTAATTGGGAAAGCACAAAAATTTTCAGAAGGAACTGATGTAAGCATTTTTGCCTGCGGGCATTTAGTATGGAATGCAATCCAGGCAGGCGTTACTTTACAGGAAAAAGGATTCAGCGTTGAAGTGATCAACATCCATACTGTAAAACCAATTGATGAAGAAGCAATTTTAAATTCGATTCGCAAAACCAAATGCGCTGTTACGGCAGAGGAGCACAATATATATGGTGGAATGGGTGATGCTGTTGCACAGGTTGCAGCCAAACATTTCCCCATTCCAATTGAATACATTGGAACAAAAGATACGTTTGGTGAAAGCGGAACTCCCGATCAGTTGCTTAAAAAATTCGGGCTTGATATTAAGGACATCGTAGAAGCAGCAGAAAAAGTGATCTCAAGAAAAAATTCATAAATAGAAATCATCAATTATTGAAAGCTTGTGAACTTCACAGGCTTTTTTGTTAAATAGAATTACAGAAAGTAAAAGTGAGTCATACAACAAAAGCTTAATAGACACTCTGTAGTTTGTTTCATAAAAATTATCTTTACCGCCAACGGAGTCCATTATCCGGAATTAAACTTGAATTAATGGCTTTGACAGACAGATCAGATGCAGAATTATTAATACAGTTTCGGCAGCCACAAACCAAGGAGCAGGCCTTTACAGCCATTATCCGGAAATACCAGGAGAAGCTTTATTGGCATATTCGACGTATGGTTGTTGACCACGATGATGCCAATGATGTTCTTCAAAATGTTTTTATCAGGGTTTGGAACGGCCTTGAAAACTTCCGTGAAGATTCGCAATTGTATACCTGGCTCTACCGTATTGCTACCAACGAAAGTTTAACCTTTTTGGAGCAGCAAAAAAAACGTGCGGCAGTCAGTTTAAGCGACGTGGAAACGGGCTTAAGTAATAAGATTAAAGCGGATAAATATTTTGACCCAAACAAGCTCGAGTGGAAACTGCAGCTGGCCATTCAACAATTGCCTGAAAAGCAGAGGCTTGTTTTCAGCTTGAGATATTACGATGAAATGCCCTACGAAGAAATGAGCCGCATTCTTGAAACGAGTGAAGGAGCATTGAAAGCGAGTTATCATCATGCAGTAAAAAAAATAGAAGATTATATCAAAAATCATTAAACTTTGGTAGGCTGATTAGGTCTTAAACCCGATCATGAACAACCGGAATAACATACAGGATGAACTAAATAGCCTGAACAGCGATCTGGCTTCGAATGCTGAGGGAACGCCGTTTTCAGTTCCAGAAGGTTATTTTGAAGGTCTGGCGGATTCTGTTTTAACTAAAATAAAAGGTGAGCTGGTTGTGTCGGCTTCTGAAGAAACGAGTCAACTTTCGCCCTTGCTGGCCGCAATTTCACGAACATCTCCTTATTCCGTTCCCGACAATTACTTTCAATCTAATATTGAAACTTTACCCTTTTTGATTTCACAAGATGAAGACTCATTGGTTCTTTCTTTTGTTGAAAAAGAAATGCCTTATGAAGTGCCAACCGGTTATTTTGCCAGTTTACCTGAACAGGTAATTGAAAAAGTTGGTGAGGGTAAAACATCAGGCAAGGTCGTTTCTTTGACGAAACGTAAATGGATGCGGCTGGCTGTGGCTGCTGTAATGGCGGGAGTAATTACGGTTTCAGGAATTGCTTACTTCAATGGAAAAAGCCATTCTTCTGTAGCTAATGTGCCTGTAGCGGTTGAGTTGAAGAAGGCCAGCACCGAAGATCTAAAGCAGTTTATTAAAAACAATGACGCCAGTGTAACAGATCAAACGCAGTTGACGGCGAAAAATAATTCAAAGCCGGACCAGAAGATATTCAAGGATGTTTCGGATAAAGATTTACAAGCCTTTTTAGACCAGGTACCAACTGAGGATGTAGACGTTGATGTTAATTAACCTGATTATGAAAAAGATTATTTACATATTGATTTTCTCGCTTTCCATATCTACCATTTCCTTCGCACAGGATGATGACGGAGCAGGAAAGATTCGCGACAAAATGATTGAATACATTCAGAACAAGCTTGGCTTAAGCAAAGCAGAAGCTGAAAAATTTCAACCCGTGTTTTTGGATTACTTAAAAGACATGAGATCTACCAAACAACAATTTAAGGGTGATCGTTTAGTACTTCAACAAAAAGTTATTGATCTGCGCATTCGTTATCGCGACCAATTCAAACCTATTATTGGCGAACAAAGAAGTAACGAAGTATTCCAAAGAGAAAAGGAATTTGTTGACCAGGTAAAACAGGAAATTATTGACCGCAGAGAAAACCGACAAGAGAGCCGTGCTAACAAAAAAACCGGATTATTGCAATAAAGTTGTTTTTCAACTATATTTGAATCTGGTGTTTTTCATAGGTTAGCAACGGCCGGCTCTTTTTAGGGCGGGCCTTTTTATTTCAGATTTCAATTAAATATTTCCAATTACTTCTGTACCATCTTTTTATGTGGGCAGCCTATCCTATAAGAAAGGTATTGGTCTGGTAATGAAGTTTTGCAGACTGCTGCAACCCCGGCTTTCCAAAGGGGTTTTTTAGAAAAAACCTTCCCCGTCCCACATCAAAAACAAAGGCCTTCCGAAGAAGACCTTTTACAAAGTTAAGACGGCTTACTTACTTAAATACATACTTCTATCCTTGTACAATTGCCTGAAGTAAGGATCTCTCAAATCTTTTATGAAACGAATTGCTTCGCCTGTGCTTTTCATTTCAGGGCCAAGTTCTTTATTAACGTTAGGAAATTTGTTGAAAGAAAATACCGGCTCCTTAATGGCAAATCCCTTCAACTTCTTTTCAAATTTGAAATCTTTCAATTTCTTTTCTCCCATCATCACTTTGGTTGCAATATTCAAATAAGGAATGCCATAAGCCTTTGCGATGAATGGCGTTGTGCGTGATGCTCTTGGATTGGCTTCAATCACGTAAACTTTCCCATCTTTAATCGCGAATTGAATATTGATCAAACCTTTTATATTCAACGCTCTTGCAATTTTTTCTGCGTAATGTTCCATTGTAGTTACCACCAACGGAGTCAGGTTGAATGCAGGAAGAACAGCGTTACTATCGCCACTGTGAATACCCGCAGGTTCGATATGTTCCATTACTCCCATCACATGAAAATCGTCTCCATCAAAAATCGCATCGATTTCTGCTTCCTGGCAACGATCAAGAAAATGATCGATCAATATTTTGTTTCCCGGAATGTGTTTCAATAAACTAATGACGGCTTTTTCCAGTTCATCATCGTTAATCACGATCCGCATTCTCTGTCCACCCAAAACATAGCTTGGACGAACCAGCACAGGATATCCAACCTTGTGGGCCACTTCGATGGCTTCGTCAACGTTGAAAGCGGTTCCGTAATTCGGATAAGGTATTTCCAGCTCCTTCAACATATCACTAAAGCGGCCACGGTCTTCTGCAATGTCCATATCGTCGTAAGAAGTTCCGATGATCTTAATTCCCTTTTCGTGTAAACGCTGGGCGAGTTTCAATGCAGTTTGTCCACCCAATTGAACAATGACGCCTTCCGGTTTTTCATGTTCAATAATTTCCCACAAGTGTTCCCAAAAAACAGGCTCGAAATACAATTTATCCGCCATGTCGAAATCGGTGGAAACTGTTTCAGGATTGCAGTTTACCATGATGGCTTCATAACCACTTTCTTTGATCGCTAACAAACCATGCACACAGCAATAATCGAATTCAATCCCCTGACCGATTCGATTTGGACCACTTCCCAAAACAATAATTTTCTTTTTATCCGATACTTTGCTTTCGTCAGTATGTCCTTCTTCGAATGTCGAATAGAAGTAAGGAGTTTTTGCTTCAAATTCTGCAGAGCAAGTATCTACCATTTTGTAAACACGTGTAATTCCTGCAGCTTTCCTTTTTTCATAGACTTCTTCTTCACTACCATCGGTAATGATTCGTGCAATTTGTTCATCGCTGAAACCATTGATTTTCGCTTCTTTCAACAATTCCATCGGCAGGTCTTCCAACCAATAATTGCTCAACTCTTTTTCTATGTTGCAAATCTTTTGAATCTCATAAATAAACCAACGGTCAATGCCGGTTACTTTTGAAATCGTGTTTACACTCACTCCCAACATCAACGCATCTTTGATTCGGAAAATGCGATCCCATTTTGGAATTTTGATGTAGTCAAGCAACTCTTCTGCTTTCATTCCACTTTTTCCATAATAACCCAAACCAACCGCATTATTCTCCAAGCTCTGACAGGCTTTTTGAATGGCTTCTGTGAAACTTCTTCCGATAGCCATTACTTCACCCACACTTTTCATTTGCAGCCCAAGTGTATCATTGGCGCCTTTAAACTTATCAAAATTCCAGCGTGGAATTTTTACGATCACGTAATCCAATGCCGGTTCAAAATATGCGGAAGTTGTTTGAACAATCGGATTTTTCAATTCATCCAAAGTGTAGCCAATTGCAAGCTTTGCTGCAATTTTTGCAATCGGATAGCCAGTTGCTTTTGATGCGAGGGCAGATGAACGGCTCACACGCGGGTTGATTTCGATCGCAATGATTTCTTCGTTATCAGGATTCAGCGCAAACTGCACATTACAACCGCCTGCAAAATTTCCAAGGTCACGCATCATCATAATGGCAGTGTTGCGCATCAATTGAAAAGCTGTATCGCTCAATGTCATTGCAGGAGCCACCGTGATGGAATCACCCGTGTGTACTCCCATAGGATCAAAGTTTTCGACCGTACAAATGATTACCACATTATCATTCGCATCACGCAACAATTCCAATTCAAATTCTTTCCAACCCAACACCGCCTTTTCAACCAGCACTTCATGGATGGGTGATGCCTGCAAACCGCGTTGCAAAGCTTCATCCAATTCGCTTGCATCATGCACAAAGCCTCCACCGGTTCCCCCCAAAGTAAATGAAGGTCGAATCACTAATGGAAATCCTATTTCCTGCGCAAAATCTTTTCCTTCTAAAAATGAATTAGCAATATGTGCAGGAGCGACAGGAACTCCAAGTTGTATCATCCACTGACGAAACTTTTCACGGTCTTCGGCCTTATCAATTGCCTTAATATCAACCCCTATCAGCTTTACATTGTACTTTTCCCAAACGCCAAGGTCTTCGGCTTCTTTTGCAAGATTGAGTGCAGTTTGTCCGCCCTGGGTTGGCAGGACTGCATCGATTTGATTCTCTTCTAAAATCTGTTCAATACTTTCAACCGTCAGGGGCAATAAATAGACTCTGTCGGCCATCATCGGGTCGGTCATAATGGTGGCCGGGTTGCTGTTGATCAGAATTACTTTAATTCCTTCTTCACGCAGGCTTCTTGCGGCCTGCGTTCCTGAGTAATCAAACTCAGCGGCCTGTCCGATGATAATGGGTCCTGAACCGATAATTAAAACTGATTTAATGGAGTTGTCTCTTGGCATCTTTTCAAAAACTTTACAAACGTGCAGATATAAAAAAACCGAGCTTTTGCTCGGGTTGCAAAAGTAAAGGAATCAGCCAACTTTGAACGAACAATTTGACCGCGGTCAAAAGTTTTTTAAACACAAAATCGTTAAAATAAAAAAGTGTCGCTGCTGCAACACTTTTAAAAAATATGAGAAAATAAATTTACATATTGGAGCCCATAGAAGCTTGAGGAGCATTTTGTCCGCCAAACCTGTTTTTTATTGAGCTCACACTGTCGTTTACCAGTCTCTTGCCCTTATCCAACAATTCTTGTTTTTGCTGATCGCTCATTTTTGAATATTTGTATGCTCCAAAGGCTGCTGCACCCAGCAACAATAAAGAGCCCAAACCTGTTTTACTTGCCATAGCTTTCATTTTAGATTAAAAAAAATTATTCAGGCAAATGAAATAAAATATCATACCGATTTAATAACTCATTGTGCCACGTTGTTAGCAGAGTCGGATGTTGCAGTGGTTTTGTTTCCACTTTTAAAAAGATTTTCAAACAGCTCTTCCACTTTGGGAAGATGTTCTTTCATTGCTTCCACACCTTTATCTTTTAGCTCATTGAAATAATCCATTGCTTGCTTTTCTGCATCAAGCGCCGAATTCTTGAGCTTGTTTGCTTTGTCTTTAATATTGTTGGCTAGTTTTTCCTTTTCTTCATCTGTCATCTTCATGTATTTGCATGCACCGAAAGCTGCTGCAGCACCAAGCAAAAATGTGGCGAGGTGTTTATTGTTTACACTCATAACACGAGTTTTAAGTTTTTAAATTTTTTATTACCCATTAAGTTACCAATTTTATGCCCATTATGAATTAAAGATTGGAGAAACCTGCTCCTGTAATTTGGATATGATGATGAAAAAATTTTTGTTTCTCTTTTTATTTTTTCCGGCTTTTATTTTTTGTGATGGGCAGTCTTATCCTCAGAATTATTTTAGAAACCCCTTAGACATTCCGATGCAGTTGGTTGCCAATTTTGGTGAGATCAGGGCAAATCACTGGCATATGGGATTAGACATTCGAACCCAACACAAAGTGAATCTGCCTGTGCATGCTGCGGCCGAGGGATATGTTGCAAGGGTTTCGATTGAACCGGGTGGTTTCGGGCAAGCCATTTACATCAATCATCCTAATGGCTACACAACATTGTATGGACATTTGAATGCATTTTTCCCTGCGCTTGCAGAATATGTAAAGCAAAAACAGTATGAGCAACAATCATGGCAGGTAAATTTGATTTTGCCGCCGGATTTATTTGTTGTAAAAAAAGGAGATTTTATTGCATGGAGCGGTAGCACCGGCGCATCAGAAGGCCCGCATGTGCATTTTGAAATACGCAACACAAAAACAGAAAACAATTTGAATCCATTGTTATTCAAATTTCCAATTGCAGATGCAGTTCCTCCAAGTTTGACACGGCTTGCCGTCTACGATCGCAACAAAAGCACCTACGAACAATCTCCTCAAATTTTTGCATTGAGAAAAAATGGAAGTCAATACACGGTTTCAGGCAATATCATTCGCACAGGTTCCAATACAATAAGTTTTGCAATTGGGGCTGTTGATCATCTCAGTGGATCTGCAAATCCGAACGGAATTTACAGTGCAAAAATTTCAATGGACGGTAAACCGGTTTCTGAATTTGCGTTGGATAATATCAGTTATAATGATACCAGATACATTAATGCACAATTGGATTATCCTTTCAAATCAAGAGGCGGGGGATCATTGCAACATATAAGTCCATTACCTGGGGCGCAGGATGTTGTTTACAATTTATTCAACAGCGATGGATTGATTCATTTAAATGACGCCGAACCGCATTCAATAACAATTGAAGTAAAAGACGCAAATGGAAATACATCACAACTTCAGTTTAGTTTAAGGTATGATGAGCGCCTGCAAAAATCATATTCACCAAACAACAATGAAAAATTGCTTCCAAACAATCTGAATGTTTTTGAAAGAAACAATTTTGAATTATTTACGACCGAAAAAACGATCTACGATACAATTACAGTTTCTTACAACGAAACAAGTAACAATTCGGCAAATTCAGTTTCTGCCCTTTTCAGTTTTTTAAGTGCTTCGATTCCTTCACACGATTCGGTTACCGTCCGAATTAAACCAACACAAATTATTCCACCCGCATTCAGAGACAGGGTTATCATCAAAAATATTTCGGGAGAAAAAACTTTTGTTGTCAAAGCAGAATTTCAAAAAGGTTGGTACGCTGCAAAATTCCGGCAGTTTGGAACCTACCAGGCATTTATCGACAGTGAACCACCGACGGTGAATGCACCACCAACCGATTTGTCAAAATCGAGCCGCATTGTTTTTGTTCCAAGAGATAATTTCAATGCGATAAAAAGTTTACGTGCAGAAGTCGACGGACAATGGCTCCGTTGTAGCAATGACAAGGGAAAAGTTTGGATTTATAGCTTTGATGAGCATTTTTCAAAAGGCGAACATAATTTAAAGGTAATTGTTGAAGATGAAGCAGGTAACAAAACAACAAAAGTTTGGAACGTGAGAAGATGATCCATTAGAAATGTTGAAATTTGAAATCACAAATTGATTATGGCTACACATTTAAAAGAAGGCGAAAAAGCTCCAACATTTTTCGGTATCGATCAGCACGGAAATAAATTTTCATTACGTGACCTCAAAGGACAGAAAGTGGTTTTATATTTCTATCCCCAGGATGATACTCCTACCTGCACAATCCAGGCCTGCAATCTTAGAGATAACTACGCTTTACTAAAAAAGAATGGTTTTAAAGTAATTGGTATCAGTCCCGATGATGTAAAGAGCCATCAAAAATTCACAGAGAAATTTAGCCTGCCATTTACACTCATTGCCGATCCGGAACATAAAATCATCGGTGAATACGGAGTGTGGGGTAAGAAAAACTTGTACGGAAGAGAATACATGGGTTTGCATAGAACCACGTTTGTTATTGATGAAAAAGGAGCGATTGCAAAAATATTTCTCCGCCCTAAAAATAAAGCTCACGCAGAAGAGATTGTAAAATCTCTTTCCTGATATTACTTTAGCAGCCGAATCCATACTTATGAAACAGATCGTTCTGCTATTTGTAATTGTTTCTCTGTTTAGCTGCACAAAACAAAAAACTCCCGACTCAATTGTTGGTAGTTGGACGCTAACCGAAATTGATTCTTATAACGCATCTACTATTCGCTTGTCAGGTACAGAACTTTCTGTAAAGTTTAATTCAGATGGAAGCTTTGATATTTCAGGCAAGCCTAACTACACTTTTTTGCAAGACTTCGACCGGTATGAAATTATAACTGATGGAAGAATTCGATTTTACAACACAACTTCAGCAGATCAACTTTTTGCTTCTTTCAATTTAAATAAAACCTTATCGCTTTCATACGAACTCCGCTGTCCTTACGAAGAAAAGTTTATCCGGCGTTGATGATCCATTCTATTTGTCCAACATCAAAAATTTCTTCAGCCGCATGTTGAACAACGAGCTGTCCGGCTGAATTCACATCTTTTATGACGGCTTCGAAAACCCGATTATTTTTTTTGAGCTTAACGAGCTCCCCTCTTTTATAAAGACTGGATTTGTATTCATCCACAATTGAAAAAGCATCTTTAAAAAGGGTTTGATATTTTTCATTCAATATCGAAGACAGTTCTTTGGCCAGGACAACCGGCTCAAAATGTTTTCCGGTAATCTGTTTTAGCGAAACGGCTTTTGTATTTAAACCTGGAAAACTGGTTTGATTGATATTAATACCAATTCCAATTACGGATGACCTCCATTCTTTTCCCTGCCACAGGTTTTCAATGAGTATTCCCGCTGCCTTTCTGTCACGCCAGTAAATATCATTAGGCCATTTGATCTTTATATCATCATCTGCATAATTGTTAAGGAATTTGCGAACAGCAACAGCACTCATCATACTTAACAAAAAAGCCTCTGAGGAGGAAAGAAAGTTAGGTTCAACGATTGCACTCATTGCAATGTTCATATCCTTTTGCGAAACCCAGTCTTTACTGCGCTGTCCTTTGCCCCTGGTCTGATCATGAGTAAACACAACCATACCGCTTTGTGTCATACCTGCACGCACCAACCCCATGGCATAGTTGTTGGTACTTTCCACAGTTAGCAGTTCAATGAAAGGTGTTCCAATTAGATTTAAAGATGACAATTAATCGATATTTTTGAGCAAAGAAAACATTCTTTAATTGTTACAACCTTAATAACTGCACTTATTTTTACCAATAAAATCGAATTAGTATTTGGAACCATTAGAAGTTTTGGCAAAAAGAAAAAAAAGCGCTGCCCGTCTCAATAAAAATTCAAAAATTTTTAAAACCATTATAAGGGCAATCGAGGAGAAAAAAGGCGGAAATATTATTTCGCTCGATTTGAGAAAGATCCATGAGGCTGTTGCGGATTTTTTCATTATCTGCGAAGCAAACAACCAACCTCAAATCAGGGCCATTGTTGATTCGGTCGAACAGGCGGTAAAAACGAACTGCGCCGAATCTCCCTATCACTATGAAGGCAAAGAGAATTTGCAATGGGTTATCATCGATTATGTAAACATTGTAGTTCACATTATGATGCCGGAGCAAAGAAAATTTTATAAACTGGAGGAAATGTGGAGTGATGCTCCACTGGAAGAACACAACGGTTAATGGTTATGTTTGTTAAATGTGAAGAGCACACACTTTATTCCGCCAAAATTTAATTACTTGCACCATTCAAAACAAAGATTATAAGAATAACAAATGCCACAAGACCAATATAAAAACGACAAGAAGTTTTCAAAATTTCCTCCCCGTTCTTCCAACGAAAACGGAGAGAACAATACTCCGAAGAAAGGTCCTCGCTTCAGCATCTATTGGATTTATGCAATCATTTTTGCTGTATTGATAGGCTTTCAGTTTTTTAATTATTCTTCAAGCACTGCCGATATCAATCAAACTACGTTTATTGATATGTTGCAAAAAGGTGAGGTTGCTAAATACACAATCGTTTCAAACCGGAACCTGGTTCGTGTCAAACTAAAACCGGAAGCCCTTCCCGCTGAAGAACCGCGTATCGGAAAAAATTTAAAAGCTAATGATGATTTTCATGCGTCTTTCAAAATCCCCTCGGTGGAATCTTTCAAAGATGACATGAGAGATTTTTACTCTAAGCATCCCAATGTCCAAAACGTCGAAAGCGTTGACACCGATGCCAATTGGTTCAGTCCTATTATTCAAACCATCCTTCCGATTTTAATTTTCATCGGACTTTGGATTTTGCTGATGCGTAAAATGGGCGGCGGCGCCGGTGCCGGCGGCGGACCTGGCGGAATTTTCAATATTGGAAAATCAAGAGCTACTCTTTTTGACAAAGGAACAAAGGTGAACATCACGTTTGCAGATGTTGCAGGATTGGATGAAGCAAAGGTTGAAGTGATGGAGATCGTTGACTTCCTGCGCAATCCTAAAAAATATACTTCGCTCGGCGGTAAAATTCCAAAAGGAGCTTTGCTGGTTGGACCTCCCGGCACGGGTAAAACCTTGCTGGCAAAAGCAATGGCCGGTGAAGCACAGGTTCCTTTCTTTAGCCTGAGCGGTTCTGATTTTGTTGAAATGTTCGTTGGTGTTGGCGCAAGTCGTGTTCGTGACTTGTTTAAACAGGCGAGAGAAAAAGCACCCTGCGTAATTTTCATTGACGAGATCGATGCAATTGGTCGTGCCCGTGGAAAAAACATGATGATGAGTAACGATGAACGTGAAAGCACATTGAACCAATTGCTTGTCGAAATGGATGGTTTTGGAACCGATGTTGGAATTATCGTTCTGGCGGCAACCAACCGTCCCGATGTTTTAGATACTGCTTTGTTACGCCCTGGCCGTTTTGACAGGCAAATTTCAATTGACAAACCTGATGTAAAAGGCCGTGAAGCAATTTTTAAAGTTCACCTGAAGCCAATCAAAGTTTCTGAAAAAGTGGACATTCATAAACTCGCCGAACAAACTCCTGGATTTGCAGGTGCTGATATTGCAAATGTTTGTAACGAAGCTGCACTGATAGCTGCCAGGAAGGGAAAGAATGCAGTTGACATGAGTGACTTCCAGGATGCAGTTGACCGCGTTATTGGTGGATTGGAGAAAAAGAATAAAATCATTTCACCCGACGAAAAAAGGATCATTGCATATCACGAAGCCGGCCATGCAATTTGCGGTTGGTTTTTAGAACATGCTTATCCCTTGTTGAAGGTGACGATCGTTCCAAGAGGAACAGCAGCGTTGGGTTATGCCCAATACACTCCAAAAGAGCAATATTTATACAATACCGATCAGTTGATGGATCAAATTTGCATGACGCTTGGCGGGCGTGCCAGTGAAGAAATTTTCTTTGGCAAAATTTCTACCGGAGCGCAAAACGATTTGCAACAAATTACCCGCATCGGCTATGCAATGGTTACCGTTTATGGTATGAATCCTAAAGTTGGTAATGTAAGTTTTTACGATCCCCAACAGGACAATTCATTCACCAAACCTTACTCGGATGAAACAGCAAAGCTGATTGATGAAGAAGTAAGGAAATTGATTGATTCGGCTTACGACAGAACCAAACAGTTACTCACTGAAAAGAAAAACGAAGTTGAAAAGTTAGCAGAAGCTTTGTTGGATAAAGAAGTTTTGTTCCAAAGTGACGTTGAGACTTTGATTGGTCCTCGTCCTTTCCAGGATAAACATTTACTGGATGTCGACCCTAATGACAAACATCCCGAAGGCGGCATCAGCGAAGGCGTTCCACCTTACGATCCAAATGTTACAAACCAGGCACCTGCACCAAAATGAGTAATTCAGCTGCAAAGAATAACATTCTGAAAAAAATACGCATGGCGTTGGCACATCCAACGCCATTGCCTTTTCCTAAAAGTGAAAACAACGAAACTGTATTTCAACCACAGCAACAGGATCTTGTAGTTGAATTTGCAGAACAGTTTACCGCATTGCAAGGCAAATTTGTTTTTTGTGTCGATGAAACAGAACTGACAGGGAGCTTCAACAAGCTTTGCTATCAAAATCAATGGACAAAAATTTATTGTGAAGAAGAAAAATGGAAATCAACCGTTCACCCAAATGCCTTACATAGCGACATCGCAACCTGCGAAGCATCTGTTACCAGCTGCGAATTTTTAATTGCAAGAACCGGCGGAATTGTCCTGAGCTCTGTTCACCAGGGAAGAATCCCGAGCGTTTATGCACCGGTCCATATTTGCATTGCAACCACTTCGCAACTGGTTTATGATGTAAAAGACGGGTTGATTGCACTTAAAGAAAAATACCGGCAGTTCCTTCCATCACTAATAACATTTGCAACAGGACCGAGCCGTACTGCAGACATTGAAAAAACTTTGGTGGTTGGGGTTCATGGTCCAAAAGAAGTATATTGTTTTGTAATTGACGACCAGCAATAGATCTTGTATTTCATGCAGATTCCACCCGGCAAAAAAATATTTTTCCTTTCCGATTTTCATCTCGGCGCACCTGATGCAACAAGTAGTTTGCAAAGAGAAAAGCGCATTGTGCAATTCCTCGATGAAATAAAACAACAGGCGCACACCATTTTTATTGTTGGAGATATGTTTGACTTTTGGTATGAGTATCGAAAAGTTGTACCTCGGGGTTTTGTTCGCTTGCTTGGAAAAATTGCTGAATTAACCGATGCCGGAATTCAAATTCATTTTTTTGTTGGCAACCACGATATGTGGATGAAAAATTATTTCGAAAAAGAATTGAACGTCCCGGTTTATTTTGAACCTAAAGAATTTGAGTTTAATAGCAAACAATTTCTGGTTGGTCATGGTGATGGCCTCGGCCCAGGTGATCACGGTTATAAAATACTGAAAAAAATTTTCCGAAATCCCTTTTGTCAATGGCTATTTGGGATTTTGCCGCCTTATGTTGGAATGGGACTTGCGCATTATTCCAGCCAGAAAAGTCGCGAAGCCGATCATGGACTTGAAGAGGTTTTTATGGGCGAAGAAAAAGAATGGCTGCTTATCCACAGCAAGGAAATGCTGAAGCAAAAACATTATGATTATTTTATTTTCGGCCATAGGCATTTACCCATTGACTTTCGTCTAACTGATAAGAGCCATTATATTAACCTGGGTGAGTGGATGAATTTTTCAACCTATGCAGTGTTTGACGGCGCAGCCCTGCAGTTAAAATCATTCACGGGAAAAGAAAACAAAATTTACAAGAACTGGTGAAAGTTTTTTCAACCATATTTATTGCTTTAATCATTGCACAGTCGTCCTTTGCACAAAATACAAATGCAAATGATTCTTTCGCTTTATTAAAAACTTATGTCGGAGACATTGCCGATGTTGCAATGGATAATCTTGATAATCTTTACCTGGTTTCTTCGACCGGGCAAATCAAAAAATTAAATTCTGCTGGCGATTCACTAGCCGTTTACAATCAATTGAAGAACTATGGAAAGCTTTACAGCATTGATGTATCCAATCCTTTAAGGCTTCTTTTGTTTTATAAAGAATTTTCAACGCTCGTTATTCTGGATCGTTTTTTGGCAAACCAATCAACACTTGACTTAAAACGGTTCAATATTTTGAACCCGTCCGCAATCGCAATGTCTTACGATAATAATATTTGGGTCTATGATGAATATGACAACAAGCTGAAAAAAATTGACGAACAAGGAAATAAACTATTGGAAACCCCCGATTTCAGAACGATTTTCAACGAATCAATCTCTGCTCAAAAAATCATTAACGATAACGGACTGGTTTATTTAGCAGATACCGCAAACGGGATTTTTGTTTTTGATAATTATGGTTCGTTCAAGAAAAAAATTCCTTTGAAAAATTTTCAAACATTTGCTGTCGCAAATAATTATGTTATAAGCACCAACAAGGAGTTCATAGCTATTTTCAATTCAAAAACTCAATTGCAGGGTCAAAGAAAAAACCCGTTCTTTAAACCCTATATGCGATCTTTCATCACTCCTACCAAACTCGTTAATTTTTCCAGCAACAGCGTACAAGTTTATCAATATCGTTTTTGATGTTTGACTAATTTTATTGCAAACTTGATGGATGAAGAGTTTTTTAGACCAAATAATTTTCGGTAACCCGGTTCGTGATTATTTCTGGGTTATTGGTGTTATACTGTTTGTGTTGTTGCTCAATCGCATCATTTCAAAATATATTGCGATTCTTCTGTGCAAAATTTTCAAACGCACATGGAAAACATTTGACCAGCAGAAATTCATTAACCTCATAATTCATCCGCTCGGGATTTTTTTGGTGATCACCGTTTCAATTGTTGCTTTTTATCGTCTGAGCTTCCCCGAAGAACTAAATGTTACTCTTTATAAATATTCTGTAAGAGCCATTTTACTTGCAATTGCCATCACTATTCAAATCATAGCATTAACATGGCTGCTGCTTCGCATTATTGATTTTATTGCAACAGTTTTAGAAGCGAGGGCATTAAAATCAAACGACCAGGCCGACAATCAACTCATTGTTTTCTTCCGTGATTTTTTGAAAGTGATCATTGGCATTATCGGCGCAATGCTGGTTTTGCATTTTGCATTTGAGTACAATGTAAGCAGCCTGCTTACAGGATTAAGTATTGTTGGAGCGGCCATTGCATTGGCATTAAGGGAAAGTTTGGAAAACCTGATTGCATCGTTTGTAATTTTTTTCGACAAACCATTTACCACCGGTGATTTTGTAAAAGTTCAAAACATCTCCGGTAATGTTGAACGAATAGGATTGAGAAGTACAAGAGTAAGAACAGCAGATAAATCTTATGTAACCGTTCCTAATAAACAAATGGTCGACAGCATCCTGGACAATGTTTCATTACGTTCGCAGATAAGAGGCGAGATCAATTTATTCATCAATCAGCAAACAACACCGGACCAGATGAAACAACTTTTAGAAGAGGTCAGCAAATATTTATCCGCAATAAAAGAAGTGCAAACGTCAAATGTTTTTTTTAATGAATTCAGGGGGCAGGCATTTGTTGTGTTGGTTGAATTCTTTACTCCCAACATTAATATGAATCAATTCAACTCCATTAAACATCAACTCAATCTTTTTGTTTTAGAACGATTGGAAAGTCTTGAAATAAAAATCTCACAGCCCTAAAATAAAAAATCCCGTTTTGCAACAGGATTCATATTTCAAAATTGGTCTTTTATTTTTTTGAAGTGAGTACTTCGCCCAAATCCCTGTCAAACATTCCTGAGTGCCCATACTCTACTACTCTTCCAATTTCTTTTCCATTTTTCATTACAATAATCGTAGGCACGTTTTCTATATTGAACGCCTCTGATAAATGCTCAATCGTTTTTTTGTTATGATCAACGCCTAACACGGTAATTCTGTCCTGGGAAAGACCCGCAGCATCCGCTAAAACAAAAAATTTGGGAAGGATAAATTTTGTATCACCGCACCAGGTACCTCCAAAAGCAATAATGTTAACCGAATCTTTGTTTGCCCTTAAGGCTTTCAAAGCATTTTGATCTGGAACATAACCTTGCTGATTTTCGGCAAACCATGTGAACGCCGAATCGGTAGCCAATTGCTGCTTTGTGACAAATCCTTTCAAAATCTTGTTGCCTTCTGCATCGCGACTGACTTCGGTTTGAGACATTGCCAGTTGTGCGGTAAGAACAATGGCGGCTATAAATAAAAACTGTTTCATAATAATAAGTTCAAAATTAAGATGGCAAAAACAAGAAAAAAGTTGTGTGCTGTTAAAGTATCGTCAAACGGCAAACGCAGAAACCTATTTGAGAATGTCGGGGTCTGAAAGCTTTCGCATTTCACCTCCGGGATTTACAAGTTGGCTTTGATTTCGAGCAGGAAACCTTTTAATTTTTGAAGCGATTGAATCAGTTCGTATTTCTCTTTTGCCTGCTTGTTTTTTTTGATGTAATCCTTGGCGCCTTCAATCGTAAATTTTCTACGGCGCAAAAGATCATGAATCATTTGAAGATTTTTTACATCAGAGGGTTTGAAGAAGCGGTCACCTTTTCGGTTTTTGCGAGGTTCAATAATATCAAATTCATTCTCCCAATAGCGAATCAGTGAAGTGTTTACTTTAAACATGTTGGCCACTTCGCCTATTGAATAGTATTGCTTTTGAAAAAGAATTTCGTCTTCAGGAATTTCGATTTGTTCGGTCTCTGCTTCGAAATCTTTCAAAGCCTTTCGTCCTCTCGTTTGCCTGGGTTTTGGTTGCTCGGGAGCAGCGGGAACTGATCGCGGTTGCACTGGAAAAGATTCTTCAGAATGCTCTTCCTTCTGCTTACCAAAAAACTCAAACGTTATTTGACTGAGGGACTTGTCCATTACTGTTTTTCAAATATAGGTATCCCGACCAAGATTTTAACCAACAAAAGTCTTTTGTGGAAATAAAAACTAAATATCAAGAAGAAATGTCTCGGTTTGGCGAGCAGACCTGGACAACGATTAATTAAGTGAGGCAACAAAGCATCATAGTGGCAATGCTGTTCGTCAACAAAATTTAATCAAAACTTTGGTTGGATGCACTTGCCCTTTTAAGCAGCTGATCAAATTGTTGCGGACTTAGATCGTTGTAGAAGAAATAAACGGGATCTAATTTTTGTCCGTTTTTATGAACTTCATAATGGCAGTGCGGACCGGTTGATTTTCCTGTGCTTCCAACATAACCGATCAAATCACCACGCTTCACTCTTTGTCCCACTCTCACTTTCACTTTATACATATGGCCATACAACGTTTCATAACCATAACCATGATTGATCACGACATGATTTCCAAAACCGCCATCACTGAAACCTGCTGTTGTAACAGTGCCATTTGCGGTGGCATAAATCGGTGTTCCCTGCGGCGCAGTAAAATCAAGTCCTGCGTGATATTTCACCGTTTTGTAAATCGGGTCAATGCGATATCCAAAACCGGAGGCAATGCGGTTCAGATCCTTGTTGCTCACAGGCTGGATAGCAGGCGTTGATGCCAAAAGATCTTCTTTATTGTTGATCAGGCCAGCAATCTGTTTATAAGAAGCATTTTGCGCAGCAATTCGATTTTTTAAATTACCAACCGCCTGTGCAATGGAATTAACCAATTCATCATTCCCCATTTTTTCTACAGTAGCAATTTCCTTTTGCTTTTCCAGGAAATTAGCGCGCGCACTATCGGGCAATGGGCTTGCTTCAAAAATGTTGCGGTAAATGGAATTATCTCTTCGCTCCAACTCTCCCATTTTCATTTGAATTTGCTCAACGGAATCTTTCAGGTCATGAAGATCTTCTCTTAATCCCTGGTTTTGGATTCGCAAAAACTTTTCGTTTGGAGAACCAACAAACTGAAAGGCGAAATATGAAATGAGAGCGGCAGTAACAAATGCGGTAGCCAGAAAAGCAAATACTCTTAATAACTTCACCCGCAAAGGCGTAACCAGCTTTTCATAGCGAAGTGTGTGGGTGTTATAGTAATATTTGATTTTTTTCATCGGCGAATTGGAATATTTGCAAGCAACTCAATTGTTACCTTTGCCTCCGCTAAAGGAGAGCTGACAAAAATAAGAGCATCTGTTGCAAAAATCAACCTAATTATTCAGAAGTTGATTTTGATGATAAAACCATCGACATTGCTACTATTAAGCTTCCGTTGCTTCGCACCCTTGCAGGTTTGGTAATTCTACTTGACTTTTGCGAAGCAGCTCTACGATTGCAGTCAAGCCTTCATTAGTACATTAGCAAAATTTGCACATCAGCACATTATTATGACAAGTTCAGAAATCAGAAATCGTTTTTTAGAATTTTTTAAATCAAAGCAGCACCATATTGTTCCCTCCGCACCCATTGTTGTGAAGAATGACCCTACCCTCATGTTTACCAATGCAGGAATGAATCAATTCAAAGATTATTTTCTGGGAAATAAACAAGCTCCATATCCCCGGGTAGCAGACACACAAAAATGTTTGCGTGTAAGTGGCAAGCACAACGATTTGGAAGAAGTAGGCGTCGATACCTACCACCACACTATGTTTGAAATGCTTGGCAACTGGAGCTTTGGTGATTATTTTAAAAAAGAAGCGATTGAATGGAGCTGGGAATTTCTGACTTCGGTTTTAAATATTCCGAAAGACCGTTTGTATGTAACCATTTTTGAGGGCGATGCAAAAGAAGGATTGCCGAAAGATGAAGAAGCAGAGAATGAATGGAAGAGGTGGATTGATGCAGGCAGGATTTTATTAGGAAATAAGAAAGATAATTTCTGGGAAATGGGTGATACGGGCCCTTGCGGACCTTGCACTGAAATCCACGTTGACAGCAGAAGTGAGGAAGAAAGAAAAAAGATTGATGGCAAAACTTTGGTAAACGCCGATCATCCGCAGGTAATTGAAATTTGGAACAACGTATTCATCCAATTCAATCGGTTGAAAGATGGAAGTCTTGAACCGTTGCCGGCAAAGCATGTTGACACAGGAATGGGCTTTGAAAGGTTGGTCAGAGTGATCCAGGAAAAACATTCAAACTACGATACGGATGTTTTCACAGCAACCATTTCGAAGATTGAAGAGATCACAGATAAAAAATACGAGGGCTCGGACTGCAAGCAGGATATTGCATTTCGTGTTTTATCGGATCATATACGTGCTATTTCTTTTACCATTGCTGATGGACAATTACCATCAAACACGGGAGCAGGTTATGTAATCAGAAGAATTTTAAGAAGAGCCGTTCGTTATTATTATTCCTATCTGAATTACCAGCAGCCCTTGCTGTTTCAGTTGGTTCCCGTTATTTCAAAACAGTTCGAAAATGTTTTCCCCGAACTGAATAAACAGGAGCAATTTGTTTCGAAGGTAATTCACGAAGAAGAAGATGCATTTCTGAGAACGTTGGAAAAAGGTTTGAAACGAATCGAAGACATTATTTCAAATTCATCAAAAAACATTTCAGGTAAAGACGCATTTGAATTGTACGATACTTATGGTTTTCCCTTTGATTTGACAAGATTGATTGCCTCGGAAAGAAGTCTGATTGTGGACGAAGCTGAGTTCAACTCTGAAATGCAAAAACAAAAACAGCGTTCCCGTGCAGCAACAGCAATTGATACTGAAGACTGGATTATTATAAAGGATGGAAACATCAGTGAGTTCATTGGTTATGATTCTTTGGAAACTGAAGCAAACATTTTAAAATACCGGAAAGTAAAAGCAAAAGGCAGGGAAGCTTACCAAATAGTTTTAGATAAAACGCCTTTCTATGCAGAAAGTGGTGGGCAGGTCGGAGACACAGGTCAATTGACAATTGGCAGTGAGGAATTGGCAATTATTGATACTAAAAAAGAAAACGATCTCATTATTCATTTTGCTGAAAAACTTCCGAAAGACCTTGATGGAACTGTTGTTGCGAAAGTCAATGTATTAAAAAGACAAAGCACGGCCGTTCATCACAGTGCAACGCATTTGCTTCATGCTGCGCTCAGAAAAGTTTTGGGAAATCATGTTGCCCAAAAAGGCTCTTTGGTAAATGCCGATTATTTGCGTTTCGATTTTTCTCATTTCAGCAAAATGAGCGATGAACAAATCAAGCAGGTGGAGCAAATCGTCAATGAAAAAATAAGGGAAAATATTCCGGTTATCATTCGCTATATGCCAAAAGAAGAAGCAATGAAAACAGGTGCTATGGCCTTGTTCGGAGAAAAGTATGGCGATGTTGTAAGAGTGGTAACGATGGATTCAGATTATTCCATCGAATTGTGCGGCGGGACACATGTTGGTGCTACCGGTGAATTAGGCTTTTTCAAAATCACATCTGAATCTGCAATTGCTGCCGGGGTTCGCCGTATTGAAGCCGTAAGTGGATTGTCCGCTGAAATAATAATCAATGAGCAATTACAACAGCTTCATCAAATAAAAGAAGGCTTAAAAAATCCGAAAGATGTTGTAAAAGCCTTGAGTTCCCTATCGGATGAAAATGCTTCACTAAAAAAACAAATTGAAAAATTTGAGCAGGCCCAATTAAAATCATTGAGCAGTGAACTTTCCAAAAAAGCCGAAAACATCAACGGAGTAAATTTCGTTGGAGAGGTTGTTGAAGTTTCCAGTGCAGATGCTTTAAAAAAATTAGCTTTCGAACTGAAACAAAAAGTTCAACAAGCTGTTATCGTTCTTGCTTCAGCAATCGACAGCAAGGCAAGCGTGGTCCTTGTGTTTGATGATGGGATCACTCAGCAAAAAAATCTGGACGCATCCATAATCATCAAACAAAAAATAGCTCCAATTATCAGCGGCGGAGGCGGCGGTCAAAAAACACTTGCAACTGCAGGCGGGCAAAACGCGTCAGACTTATCGAAAGTTATCGAAGCCGTTAAAACCTTGCTTTAAACCTTTTATCATTTTAACATTTGCGAAACTTTTCGTAATCAAAAAAATGCTTTTATATTTGATCTACGAAATTTAACGTAGTAAAATAAATTCTTGAGATTATGAAACAAGTCATTACGAAAAGATTGGTCATTGCAGGAATTGCATTGCTATCCGTGCCTTCTGTCTTTGGTCAAAAAGAAAAAACAAAGGAAGATAAGGGCGAAAAAAATGAACAAATGCAAACCATTGTTATTACCCGCAATGGAAATGTGGATCAGAAAACAACTATTGAAATTGATGGTGATAAAGTAAAGGTGAATGGTAAAGACGCAAATGACAACAAAGATATTCATGTGAATGTCAACACGATTACAGGAACGAAGGGAAGAATGAGAATGCTAAACCGTACTCCTGGTAATGGATCATGGAACTTCAATATGGACGGCGATCAAATGTCCTTATTCAGTGAAGATGAAAACCGCGCAATGCTTGGAGTAAATACCCAGGATAACGATAAGGGTGCAGAAATTGAATCGGTAACCAATGAAAGTGCGGCCGAAAAAGCCGGTTTAAAAAAAGACGATATCATTACTGCAATTGGAGATAAAAAAATTGAAGAAGCCGATGATGTAACAGAAGCAATACGCGACCACAAGCCCGGTGATAAGGTTTTAATCACGTATTTAAGAGATGGTAAAGAACAAAAGGCAACTGCCGAACTAACTAAATGGAAAGGCATCCGTATGAATATGGTTTCCATTCCTAAAATTTCAGGATTGGGCGGCAACTTCTATACTCCTGAACCACTTACTGTATTTGGCCGTCCAAGATTAGGCTTGTCTATCCAGGATACTGAGGATGGTGTTGGAGCAAAAGTTTTGGATGTCGATGAAGATAGTCCCGCAGCAAAATCGGGTCTTAAAAAAGATGATGTTATAGTTGGCATAGATGATACAGATGTAAAAGGTACTGAAGACGTAATGAGAGCAGTAAGACCAAAGGCGGATAAGTTTACATACAACTTCAAAGTAAAACGCGGAGGTGCTACTCAAAACATTGAAGTAAAAATTCCACGCAAATTAAAAACAGCCGACCTGTAATGTTACAATTTCCACGTCATTCGAAACGTGCAACGGTAAGCTGAAACTCGTTTTATAGTTCTTATTTCTTATGTGCATCAAGCCCTGGTTCTTTTAAGTTCCGGGGTTTTTTAGTTAACAAAATCGCTACAGCAAAACCTCTAATTTTGCCCGATGCCAAACAAGGATCAATATGAAATTGTTGTAGGACTTGAAGTGCATGCCCAATTGCTTACCAACACAAAATTGTTTTGTGGCGACACAACGGAGTTTGGTAAAGAACCGAACACGCAAGTCAGTGCCATTTCCCTTGGTCATCCCGGCACTTTGCCAAGATTAAATAAAGAAGCGATTTCACTGGCAGTTCAATTAGGTTTGGCCTGCAATTGTCAAATTGTTCAATACAATTATTTTGCACGCAAAAATTATTTTTACCCCGATCTGCCAAAAGGTTATCAAATATCGCAGCACACAACACCAATTTGTAAAAACGGTTTTCTAGAAATTGGCGTTGGAAAGGAAATTAAAAAAATTCGCATTAACCGCATTCACATTGAAGAAGACGCCGGCAAAAGTTTACATGATGAAAAGACCGATTATACCAATGTCGATTTCAATCGTGCGGGAATGCCTTTGCTTGAAATTGTTACAGAACCCGATCTTCGAAGTGCAGAAGAAGCTTTTGCTTATGTAACTACTTTAAGAAAATTGGTGAGACATCTTGATGTTTGTGATGGCAATATGGAACAGGGAAGTTTGCGTTGCGATGTAAATATTTCTGTTCGCAAAAAAGGAGAACAGAAGCTGGGGACCAAGGTCGAAATCAAAAACCTGAATTCAATTCGTTTCATTAAAAAAGCAATTGAGTTTGAAAAAGACCGGTTGATCGCTTTAATTGAAGACGGAAAAACAATTTTGCAGGAAACAAGAGGTCTTGATGAAACAACATTTTCAACCTACTCCATTCGTGTTAAGGAGGATGAAGACGATTACAGATATTTTCCCGAACCGGATCTTCCGCCCTTTTTTATTTCTGATGAAATGATTGACAGCATCCGAAAAAAAATGCCTGCCTTACAGTCAGAAGTCAAAGAAAAACTTACCCGGCAATTTCTATTGAGTGATTACGATGCAGAACAACTATCCAACGATACGGAACTAAGTAATTTATTTTTTGAAATAGCGAAACAAACCCGCAATTATAAAGCGGTTTCGAACTGGGTTCTGGGACCGCTCAAAAATTATTTATCATCAGCGGAACTTTCTTTGGATGAAATCAATCTATCGCCCAATTCTTTAATTGGATTAATTGAATTGATCGATAGCGGTAAGATCAGTTACGGAATGGCATCACAAAAAATTTTCCCGGAATTGATCAAAAATCCTGCAATGGATGTCGTTCATTTTATTGAAGAAAACGGATTGTATGTTCAAACATCGCAAACTGAAATTGAAAGTCTTGTGGAGGCTGCATTAAACAAACACTCTGAAAAAATCATTGAATATAAAAAAGGCAAAAAAGGATTGATCAGTTTATTTGTCGGAGAAGTAATGAAGCTCTCCAAAGGCAAGGCCGATGCAAAACTGGTTACCGAAAAAATCATTGAAAAATTAAAAGCATAATTGATGAAGCAATTTCTTTTGTCGTTATTTACTGTTGCAATTTTTTCCTGCAATTCAAAAACCGTTTCGTCTTTCACAGTTGAAGGAACCGTAAAAAATGCCGGTGCAAAAACAATTTATTTAGAACAAAACCTCGCCAATAACGAACGTCCGCTAATTGTTGATTCATCACAACTTGGCAATGACGGGAGCTTTAAATTAAGTGTAACCACAAAGGAGGAAGGAATTTATAGTTTAAGAGCCGGGCAATCTCAATTGCCTTTTGCGGTGTTGATCAACGATGCAAAACAAATTAAAGTTGACGCTGATCTTTCCCGGCAATCAAAAATTTATTCGGTTAACAATTCGCCTGCGAGCGAAAAAATAATTGAGTTCGATACAAAGGTTAGCGAAACATTGAAAACCTTATCTTCTGTGGTGCATCATCACGATTCACTTTCGCAAATTAGACCAGATGCATTGAATGAAAAGACTATCGACAGTCTTAAAATAGCTGATTCCATAAATTATGTAGCCGCTTCCGGGGGTTTAAAAAATTATGTGGTTGATTTGGCAAACAACAGCAGCACTGCAACACTCGTTGTTTATGCTGTTACATCCTATCAGCAAATTTCCGATCGATACGGATTATCCGGATTCACACAAATGGAAGTTTCAGAAATTGTAGACAAAGCATTGGAGAAATTTCCGGGCAACACGGCATTGATTGACTGGAAAAAAACGTTGCGCCCAAGCCAGGCACCCGATTTTACCTTAACAGATACAAGCGGTAAGCAAGTTTCACTTTCTTCTTTCAAAGGCAAATATGTATTGGTTGACTTTTGGGCCAGCTGGTGTAAGCCTTGCAGGATGGAAAATCCGAATGTCGTGGCTGCGTACAATCAATTCAAGGATAAAAATTTTACGATTCTTGGAGTTTCATTGGACAATAGCAAACAGGAATGGATGAAGGCCATTCAGCAGGACGGATTAACATGGAACCATGTAAGTGATTTAAAAGGATGGGAAAGTGATGTTGTGAATTTGTATGGAGTGCAAGGTATTCCTTATAATTTTTTACTTGATCCAAATGGAAATATCATTGCAGAAGATGTGAGAGGGCAAGAGTTATTTAATACGTTGAGTAAGGTATTGAAATAAAAAAGGCTGTCGATTGACAGCCTTTTTTATCTAGATCAATTTATCAAATCAATAACCGGGATTTTGTGCAATATTCGGATTTGCATTTATTTCTTGTTGAGGAATTGGCAGTATACGTCTGAAGTTGGAATACGGAATTGATCTTGCAGATGGAGGAAAATCGTTGCTTCTTACAACGTCGCGTTTCAATCTTTGTAAATCTAAATAGCGAATTCCATCTAACGCTAATTCTTTTCTTCTTTCAGTAATAATATCTTCAAACAATTGCGCACCGGTGGAGGCAATTGCTGAAGCGTTTCTTCTCGAAGTAAGATAATTTACATAAGTTAAAGCATCGGCCTCATTACCCGGCAACGACGCCTCAGCTGCAATCAAATACATCTCACTCATTCTGATAATCTTTGGATCGGATATTTCGCTTCCGTATGTTCCTGGATACTTTTTATCAGCAGCAATTCCAGCTATTCCACCTCTGTTTACAGTAACGTACAAACCACGCCTTACATCAGTGGGTTCAAGTAATTGCTGATAATTTGTACCAGGATTTGTTACTGTTACTGCGGAAATACTTCCGCCAGTAAGTGTCGCAGTACCGGTAGCGGTTGTACCACCAAAAGGTGGTGCTGCAAATATCACGGCAGGAGTAGTATTAGAAGCACTGGTGCTGTAACCCGAACCACCATTAATAATGTCTACCGAAGTAATAGAGCCAGCAGACATGTTTGCTGTGCCCATAGCGGCAGTTCCATTTTTAGGTGTATTAAAGGCTACTACAGGGAAAAATTCATCACTCAAAAGAAAATCTCCATACCCCGCCTGATTGTAAATATTTGCCAAAGCATCAAAACCTTGGTTATTGATAGCGTCTGATGATGTTTCAAACAATGTTTCTACTTTATCGGTTCTTGGAGTGAGCGTTGACCAGAAAGAAACATAGTTAGCTGCAGATAATAAAGTAAATCCACTGTTATTAATAACGTCCAAGGCAGCAGTTTTTGCATTTGTTTTATCACCCATTGTCAGATAAACCTTCGCCTGCAAACCTCTTGCAGCATACTTGCTGAACTGACTTGAATTAACAAACTGTGTCATTAGGCTTGTTGCTTGTGTCAAGTCACTTAATATTTGGGTGTATACTTCTTTAACTGTATTTCGTGCGGGTTTAGCATTTGCATCATAAGTCAATACAATTGGTACACCTGCGCCATTTGGATCATCAGTGTATGGCCTTGCAAAATACTGAACCAAATAAAAATAACACAATCCACGAATAGCATATGCCTCACCTTTGTATTGGTTAACATTCGCCTGATTAGTTATTTTCGGAGAAGCATTTATAATGTTATTTGCTCTCAAAATGGTATTGTAAGCTGCAGTCCAAAAACCTGCTACGTTCCCATCTGCCGATGTAAAGTTGTACAGATTAAACGCTGTATACCGGTTCGTATTTGTCAAAGATTGGTAAGTATTGTCTGCCATCAAGTCACCTAGCAGAGGTACCGTCCTTCCAAAAAAATCTGTTGCCCTGAAACCTGCATAAGCTCCTCTCAATGCAACTTGGATATCGGCCTCTGTTGCTAATGCCTGATCTGGGAGCAAAGATGTTGGTGGAAGTAAATCAACATAGCTTTTTTTGCACGAACTGGCAATTACTAACAAGCCAGCCAAGGCAAATAGAAATTTATATTTTGTAATTCGTATCATGATTTGTAAAAAATTTAAAAATTAAAATCCAAGGTTAATTCCAACAGTAACTGTTTTTGGTATAAATACATCTAAGTTAGTTTGAGAAGAAACGCTTTGTTCGGGATCCCAACCTAAATTCTTATCCTTAACCCAAGTCCAAACGTTTGCACCCCTTACATAAAAGAAAGCACTAGAAATATTCAGCTTGTTCAGGATAGATTTGGGAACCTGATATCCGATTTGCAGGTTGCGCAACCGAATAAAATCTCCTTTTGCTAAATAGAATGTTGAAAAGCTGCTAAAGCTGTTGTTTCCACCATATACGTATCTTGGCATATCCGTAACATCCCCTGGTTTTTGCCAACGCTCTAATACTCTTGCTACCTTGTTGAATGTAGCACCAAAGCCGGCACCCAGATAATAACCACCCCATGCATCTTGTACATAGTTACCAAATTGATAGTTGAACTGGGCTTCTACGGTAAATCCTTTGAATGAGAAAGTATTTGTAAATCCACCGAAGAATTTAGGTGAGGCAGATCCGTACGGAACACGTTGTGCAGAGGAATAGTTGCTGGTAGTGGCCTTCCTGGAAGAATCAGTATACCACAATGGATTTCCGTTTGCAGGATCAACACCTGCATATACTCTCGCATAAAAAGTTTGGATATCATATCCTGGCTTAATGAGAAAAGTTCCTATTTGTGGGCTTGGTAAGCTTGTTACTTCATTCTTGTTATGCGCAAAATTGAAATTGGTTGTCCAAGTAAAACTCTTTGTTTGAACCGGTGTTCCGTTAATTGTCAATTCAACACCAGTGTTTTTCATTGCACCAATGTTTTGTGTTTGCGAAGTGAAACCGGTTGTTGGTGACAAAGGAACTGCCAATAATAAATCAGTAGATTTTCTTGTATACCAGTCGGCCGTTACTCCTAATCTGTTATTCAATACAGTTACATCCAAGCCAATATTCAGAGGTTTATTCAACTCCCATGTGAGATCAAGGTTGCCTACGTTTCCTGGTGCGCTGCCTGGAGCTCCGTTATAACTTACGCCATAATTGTAACTTGGAAACCAATCATAGTTTCCTATACCGGCATTACCATTCACTCCATAGGAGCCACGAAGCTTAAGTTGGTTGATAACATTGATATTGCTCATGAAAGCTTCTTTATCAATATTCCAGGAGCCGCCGATTGACCAAAAGTTGCCATACTTGTTGTTGGGACCAAACCTGGATGATCCGTCCCTGCGGAAACTACCGGACAAAATGTATTTATCCTGGTAATTCAAATCAAGTGTTGAAAATTGAGAAAGGAAGGTGTAATCTGAGATCGTTGCTGACGCAGTACTCGGGGTCGATCCTGATGCAGGATATTGAAGCAACAGCGTTGGAGCAAATCCTTTTGCTTGCAAAGAAGAAAAATAACCTTTGTTTTTGTTGGCTTCGTAACCCAGTTGAAAATTGAAACTAAGATCACCGGTCTTTGTAATATTTTGGTGAAGATTCAATGTGTTGGTCCAGGTATAGTTGAAATAACGTGTATAGTATGAGTAAGCCCTACCCGTTGTGCTTCCGTAAGAAATATTTGATCCTGAAGTTGGGCTGCCTGCACTGAGAACAGCACCGTCACCATAAAAAGGATTATTGTATTGATCCTCTTCGAGAGTACTTAGATCACCACCTAGGGAAGACCTGAATTTCAAATTACTAAGAATTGCATATTCAACAGTAGCATTACCTCTTAAGCTTAATTCTTTTAAATATCTCTTATCCATTGACGCAAGTGCTACTGTATTAAAAGTAGAACTTGTCGGAAACTCTGAAGTCAGAATATTATAAGTTCCATCAGGTTTGTATGCCGATCTTGTTGGCAAGATAAAATATGAACTTAATACCGGGTTACCAAACGCACCACCAGAAAGTGGGGTATGCTGACGGACGAAACCTCCGTCGATAGTTCCACTTATGCTCAAACGATCATTGGCTTTATTAGTGAATCCAAGCTTTCCGTTCACCCTGTCCATGTCTGTTGCAATAGTAGTGCCTTCTTGTTTAAAATAGCCCGCTGAAGAATAGAACGTCGTCTTTGCATCACCGCCGCTTGCACTGATGTTGTATTGGCTTTGCTGACCTTTTCTTGTAACTGCATCGAGCCAATTGAAATTGGCATTGGAGTTACCGCCAAGAGAAGCGATTTGAGCGTCAATGGTGGACTGGCCATAACCGGCATTTCTCAAACCCTCAGCGGTTAATGCTAAATACTCGTCTCCAGTCAAAGGGCGGTAGCGGTTGTTGAAATAAGCAATATCACTTTGTCCATGCTCTGCATCAAACCTAAATCTTGTTTTACCTGCCCGGCCTTTCTTTGTAGTAACCAGAATGACCCCGTTTGCGGCACGGCTTCCGTACACGGACGCTGAGGCTGCATCTTTCAAAACAGTAATACTTTCGATATCATTTGGATTCAACGTACTTAAAATATTTGCTGTAGTTGTCAAACGAGAAAGGTCATTTGCCAGTACAGGCACGCCATCAATTACCCAAAGAGGTGAATTACTTGCATTGATAGAGCTGATACCCCTGATGCGT